>Ga0222715_10002390_pt1 | contig 17235 bp, 10 predicted proteins | sample C33_9DmetaG_FD_165056 | JGI IMG/M metagenome (GOLD analysis project Ga0222715, IMG submission 165056) | Estuarine water microbial communities from San Francisco Bay, California, United States - C33_9D | ecosystem: Environmental > Aquatic > Marine > Unclassified | place: USA: California... | reverse complement strand
CCCGCCGATGGTGGCGGTACTTCCGAAATTGTTTTCTGCAGCGATACGGCAGGAGGAGATACTACAATGCCATTATATTGTGGTGTGATATACTGGCTACCTACGGTATATGTATTAGCGGATGTGTTCGTAACAACGTCTGCTGGGTAGCATAATTTATATCCGAACGTTCCTTCATTGCCATTGTTTTGATAACCATGGTCTTTACCCTTATAGACACGAATCTTGTAGTAGATACCGTTTTCAGGATTATGGGTCCACGTCATCTTGAACTGGTCTTCTAGGAATCCACCTACAGGACCATATCCCTTACGTGTGAGTGATCCAGGATGCTCAATCTTTCTACCACCGTTGAGGCTCGACAGACTCTTCGAATATATATCTGTTGATGTAATCGCTGCAGCGGAAGCGGATGTAGCAATCGGCGAACCAGTAAACAATCCAGGTGTTGAACTCTGGTATACAGCCATTGCCATATTATTATCTCTTGAGTTGAGATAAAACTCGACAGAACCACCCGAATTACTAAACGTGTAGAAGAACTCTTCCCACACGCTACCATTATCGCTTCTTGATCTCGTTCTATTGTTTTGAACGATACAAACAGTCTGCGTAGTAGTTGATGTGTTACCGGTTGCAGTAACGTCTGTGGCGTTTGGCTGGCTAATAAAGCTGTATTCAATTGATGGAATTCTTGCTTCTGTATTAGCAATCAGAGGAATGTTGACTTCTTCAACCTTTGCTGTTAGCATGCCGTCAACAATCTGGGCAGTATAGACGGGGTTGTCTCTTTCAGAAAGATTGTAGTTGTCAAATGAATCCACAAAGAAGCCAAACTTAAATCTTTCAAGAGCAGCGTTTGCTGAGCTTGGAATTGTTCTCTTCTGCGTCAGAGCCTCTAGAAGAGTAAACTGTGTGTAGTATTCGAGAGACGCAATACGCTTTTCGAGGTTGCCAATATCCACCATCGTGTATCCACGTGGCTGCAGTCTTGCTACCTGGTTTCTATCGATCGGCGTAGTGATTGTGTAGTCGTTAATTCTCTTATTGGAGAAGATTTCATTGGAAATGCTTCTATCAATGAATGCAACAGTCTGCGCCGAATAGTTCTGCGGAATTGAAGGATAGGGCGGAATTACAAGTTGCTGAATTGTCAGAGTGCCATCAGGAGCGATCGGCGGCTCATATGTTCCTGGTTCACCCTTAAGAATACGGAAGTCGGTATTAGCATCGAGAACAACGAGGTCCGATCTTCCTTGATAGTATTCAACTACACCAGTTAGCTCTGCAGAAGGTGCAGGGAACTTCTTAGCTGTCGCACTAAACATGTTAGTGTTCGACTGCTCTTCGGGGTTGATTGGGGTTGTTGAGTTGGCGGTAACTGCTGGCGCAACGTTCGCAGCTATCAGAGGACGGAAATCGAAGTGATCTCTTAGGTCATAGTAATCGCCACGTGTTCCATATACCTCTGGAATTTCCAGAGTATTGATAGTTGATGTTGATGACGCAAGAACGAGACCATCGTTAATAGGATACGTATTACCAGCTGCCTTCAGACCTTCACCGCTGTGAGTGAAGTAGTCAAACTTGACAAGAAGGAAGTTCGATGTTGTTATAGCTGTGTTTGCATCGCCACGTCTGTATAGATACGACATACCGTAGTAGTTTTCGTTCTGGTTGTGGTCGATGTAGAACTCTTCCGTGATATCCGTACCAGTCGACGTATCGAAGGTGTTGTTCGACGCAAGATGAACGCTCTTAAGGCGGAACACATCACCCACGCCTAAGGCCCATGGGCCTGTGTTCGTAGTAGCGTTATTCGACAGCTGTAGTCTAACGTATCTATCTCTTACTGGAGTCTTGGCAACTGAGGTGACTGTTGATGTTCTTAGATTGTATGCAACATCGATATACACATTCGATACAATCGAAACACCAAGATCGATTGTCAGAGTATTTGCGTTGCTGTTAACATTTGCTGAACGATCACCACGGAGTGAAATTGGAACGTTCGCTGGGAAGAATGTAGCGATCGTGTTTGCAGATACAGATGGACCATTGTTCGCAAGAATCATTACTGTGTTGTTAACAACCGTAGTAACCTGTCTTGTGTGAGCTCCTGAACCTGGATCGATGATGATGAAGTCACCAGCCTCGTACTCGGATGTGAACGATGTTGACGTACCGGTCAGTGTTGTGTTACCAGTACATGTTACTGTGCCCGATGTGTTAGTTGAACGGGCGTTAGTAACAGGCGCAATAAAGATGTCAGTCTCTTGTGATGGAGATAGTGTTCCACTTGCAGTGTATGGGAAAGTCTCACCACCAGTTGCTGGAATCTCGATTGTACCTGCATTAATCAGCTGATAATTATTAGCTGTATCAGTTGTTCTGTAGATGTACGAGAAGTTGTTACCGTTCTTAACAGCTGGGCTACCAGCATAGTAAAGCAGCTTATCATAGCCACTATCCTTGAGAACAGCTACACCACCTTCGAGAACAGCGTCCGCAATACCATTGCGTGTGCCGTTGTAGAAGATCGATCTGATCAGAGTGAAGTTTCTAGCAGTTGCAAGGTTGATATCAAATAGGTAGATTCTATAGATTGCTGAAGCAGTGCCAGGGATACCCGTCTCGAGAATCATCGAGCGGATTCTTGCTGTTCCCAGCGCTGTTCCAAGACCCGCTGAAGATGGAGCTGCTGTCCAGCTACCACCGCTAATGTAATCACCAGCAGTTGGGTAGAGGTCAACAATATCACCAGCCTTAAAGTCGAAGCGACCACCAACTTCATTAACTCTAATGTAGTTGCCGTAGTCTAGCGAGACAACTAGGTTGTTTGCTGTGAACGTATCTGTTCCTTTGTCTACTTCTTGCTCGTAGTAGCCAACCGTCTCGAGGCGCTTACCGCTAATGTAGCCCTTACCTGGATCAATCTGAATACGGAACTTTGTAGCTTCTGAAGCAAACGCGCTGGCGTTTCTAGTGGTCAGAAGGAATGGGTCGATTACGTAGTTACCGGACTCTTCAAACGTTCTTCTAGCAAGCTCGTCATCGATAACGTTGTATACGGTTCTCGGATTCTGCTTATAAGGAACACCGTTGTTAAATTCAACGATTGAGAAGAAGTCTGTATCGTCGTCTGCTTCTGCCTTTGTCTTAACCGAAATCACAGGAGTCATCTGAAGGCGATTTGCACCTGGTGCAGTTGCGTTTGGTTGACCCGTTGCGTTATCAAGCAGCGATGTATCTTGTGTGGATGTTACAATCGTTTCCGTTGTATCATAACCGACTGCCTTAGTGAACCCTGTGTTCGAATACTTTTCAACAACTTTAGTCTGCTGAGCAACGCGTGAGAAATAACCCTTTTGGTAGATCACACCATCGCCGATCGTAACCGCATAGCCTGTTCCAACTGGGCTGAAAGTGCTGTTAGCGATTGATACTGTTGTTAGCTCTGTTTGAGGTGTTAAGGCAGTGTTTGCAATCTGGTTAGTAGTTGCCCCTGGCGAAGCGATCGAAACTGTTGGAAGAACGTAATAGCCACTACCACCATTTGTTACAGTAATTGTGTTGATAGCACCGTCGAGCGTATTTGTTCTTTGTACAGCTGTTGCACCAGACCCAACCAGCCCGACGACCTTAGCTACGTCCGATGGAGCAGCGTTTGATGACTGAATTTGCGTATCGACGCCTAGCGTCCACAGATCAGCATTCGCGGCCTTAAGGTCAATCGCTCTTGGTTTGATTCTGAGAATGACTGCTTCTGAGTTCGATGTAGTATCAACCGCTACAATCTGGACATTCGCAACCCCATCATCGACGTAGTCGTCGACATAGAAGTTATTGGCAAACGTCGTACCGTTCGTTGAGTTTTGAATAGCGATCGCAGAAAGAATAACAACCGAGTCGGTGTTCGAGAACCCTGCCTGTCCATCTACAATTGTGATCTTTTCGATCGGCTCAGCTGGGTTGTAAACAGTTAGACTGTCATTGGCGATAAACGTTGAGCGAAGAGTTTCAACACCAGCTACGTTTGCGTAACCGGAATTCAGATATCTTACGAAGATTGTCTTGAGATCTGGTGATTGCGCTTCGAAACCATCTTCGACGTTCTCAATTGTAGCGATCAGAGGAGCAACGTTCGCGGTATCCTTAACGTAGTAGCCAACAAGCTGGTTTACGTTGACTGGAGCGCCATCGGTCTGGTTGTCTTTGAGCTTAATGTACGGATACGAATCCTTAAGAGTAATCTGGCACCCATCAATAATGGTGCCCTTCTTAAAGATGTTGTCCCCGAAACGCTCGATCTGCTTCTGGAGAATGGTCTGCAGCTGGTTAAGCTCGCGTGCCTGAACAGCAACACCAGGACGGAATAGGATCTTGTTGAAATCCTTCGTTACGTCAAAATCATCGAAGTATGGTGATACGCTAAGATCGGTTGAAATAGACATCTAACTTAAAACTCCAGTATCAATTTAATTGTTTCCGTCTGCGTGTTCGATCTCGAAACAGGGCTGATGTTTTCAATGTATACAACCTCGCCGCTGTCTGGTATTAGCTCACCATCGTATTTAGCTGTAACTGTAAACTGTGCATCTGACGAATTACCTGTTGAAACGCCATTCGAGCTTCCTGTCTGCCACACGTTCTTAACGTTAGTTACATACAAGAAGTCTGTAGCACCACCTTCGACAGCAGCATATACTCTTGCTTCTGGTCTGTCGTAGATCAGAGCTGAGTCTTGATATACGTACTCGTCCTCTTCAAATGTTCCATCATCAATTGTTCCAGTGAACTTTGTCAGCTGTGTGAATGAATTAAACGTATTCGATCTCAGATCCGGCACCGAGCCTCCACGCGATACTTCAATATCATCGGCCACAGTTGTTGCGGAAGAATCTTCTCCAACAAAGCGTGAGCTTGATAGAATCGACGACGAAGGAACGTTTGCAACGTAGATTTCACCAACACTGTTTGCAGAAACATAACCGAAAGGAACAGTTTCAAGCAATGATATATTTATCTCTGTATTTGTGAAACCTGCATTTGAAGCAAGAGTCAGCTGTGTATTATTAGTGACCGAAGCAACATTACCAAAGTAGTTGCTCGACCCATCAGTGATAAGAATGCTATCACCGGCCTGAATTGCTTCAGCAAATTCGGTTCCATTACCAGTAACCGTTGTCGATGAAGTAGATACGTTTACAGTGCCTGTCAGCTGAATATCTCTATACTTGTAGATGTTCTCTGAAGGAACGAAGTTTCCTACTGTGTTACCAGCTGAGTAAGAAATAACGACGTTTGCGAATCTTGGATTCTTCAGCAGACCGACTTGGCGATAATCATTGTCTGTACGAATGATTCCGTTTCCGGTTGCATCAGTGTCGCCATCGAGTCCTGCAAACTGAATCGAAATCCCAGCGTAGTTTGCGCCAAGCTCTGAATATACGTTGGCGCCATGTCCACCCGCAGGGGAGATAATTGGACGAAGGTTTGCTGTCGCAGATATACCAACCTGATTAGATACAAGAATAACAGCAGTAGCTGATCTATAACCCGATCCAGGGGTAACTACCTCAACCTTGTAGATTGAGTTCGCAGCAGCGCTGTTTGCAATTGCTCTGGCAATACAGTTGGTCTGCTTAACACCACCCGTATCAAAGATGTCGACAACAGGATTAATTTCGTATGAGTCGCCTGCTGCAGGCTCTGCGTTTGCAGCAAACGCAGCGTTGACTGTAGCTACCTTTGTTGTTCCATTGTATTCAATAATCTCTCTATATTCGTTAATCGCGTCCCCTGATGTGATCAACAGCAAGCACCCGTTATAGAAGTCATTTTCCGACGATGCAGATGCCGCTAGTCTGTAATCATATTCATCACCATTGACCTTGATGTCTGATGATTGGGCAAACGAGTTAGCAAGATAGTTGTCATAACCAGCACCACCGTCTTCTACTGCAATTACCTCAATCGATCCTGGAACAGCGTTGCCAGTAACGCTCGTGTTAGCAAATACAGGGAGATACGACGAAGTTGCAAACTTTGTCATCTGTGCTGAGCTAGCGGAGTACATGTACTTCCAGATATATCCATCATTAGTGAATTCAAACGCATCGTTGTCCGTGCCTGTTGGCTCTACAGTTGAGAATGCGTTTGCACCATTATACAAGCACTTGTAGATGTGGTACTGCGCTCCAGTATTGACACATGCATAGAACTGCTTGGTCTGAAGTAGCGAATCTGTGTCATCATACATCGCATACTTGGTGTTGGCAGTCCAGTCATAGCGAGGAATCATTTGCACAACATCGGTGTTAGACACTCGCTTACCAAACAGCATGTCGTTGTAGATGTTGTATGTGTTGTTAGATTCAGAGTCGGTCGGCGTTGGAGGAGTTATATCACCATTTGAAAACGAGGTGTGCTTGGCGGCAAACACATAGTAGCCGTCGAGACTCTTGACAGAATAGACGAACTGTTCTGCTGACTTTACTTCAAACTTTTTGGATATAACTTGCTTTGCCATGTAACTATTGAATCTCTTTAAATAGTTGTCAACTAGTATTTATAGAGGAATCAGCATACGCAGACGAAACGTTAGCTGTTGAAGTGATAGCAACACCACCAAAGAACCTTGTTCCAGCAGTATGCATCACCTTCTTGAATGTATCTGCATATCTTTCTAGCGGAAGCCTCGATAGAATTTCATATGAGTATTCTTGGTAGAAGTCGCCGTCATGAATCTTCGATACAGAGCTCAAGAACCCCTTCGATGTGCGATAGTAACCTGTTCCTGTGCCGATACCAGATACGTTTGCAATTGCTGATCCGGAACGTAGCAGGTCTTCTGACGTGAACAACATCTCTTCGTTGTTTCTGTATCCAACACCCGAGTCAATAATCTCAAGCTGGGTAACCGTACCATTTGCCGTAACAACGTTTGCTTCTACATTAGCATTGAACCCGATCTGTAGAACATCTTCTTCAGTAACAGAGACGATCTCTGCAGTTGTTCCGGACGCCTGGCCAGTAATAGTTGATCCCTGTGAGAATAGATTGTCAAATTGAATACGTTTAACAGAGACGTGAGTTGCATTTGCAGACTTAATAATACCTTTTGCTGTTGACGTAATCGAATTATTAGTGGATACTGAGAGGATCGTATTCGAAAAAGAAGCATTCGAGAATGAGTTTGCTGGTGTAGCATTCGCCGCAAACGTTCCATTGACACTTTCCAGTGTTACCGAGTTTGCAGTAACATCGATCGAATAGATAATACCGTTTGCAGCCCCACCCTGATCGAGCTTCTCTCCTACATTGATAACTGTTGCAGTCGAGTTGATCTGCAGGTTGCCATCTAGGACAAGAGTTGTTCTCGACAGTGTCGTGTTCCCCTGGAGGATTCTTTCCCCACTGACAAACGAGCCAACAACGGTTGCTACTTCGATCGAATAGTCTCTCTTATTGAACCCTTCAATGAATGGCTGGTGAACAAGAACGTATGGATCAGCTGTATAACCTGAACCTGGGTTGATTTGGTTCAGCGAGGCAATCGTACCGATGGTGAACGAGTCGAAGTTCAGGCAGTCGAATATAACAGAGCTCGAGTTACCTGTTTGGTTCTTCGGGAATCCGTATTCGTCATTATTTAGTGGTATAGTCAGATACGGCTGAGTGTCTGTGTTCGTAAACGTTCCATTGCCTTGCAGAGCATCTGTGTTGAGGTAAATGATCTCAGTGTCAGTTAGCGTGCCGACCTTGAACGATGCATTATCTCCACCAGCAACAGAGGTAGTGTTGGCAGTTGTCCCCGAGTTCGCACTGAACACTTGAATATTAAATGTGTTGACATATGTGTTCGATACGTTGTACAATCCAACAGTCAATGAGATGTCAGTTAGAGTAGCAACAGCAGCGCTTGATCTCACACGAATCGTTGAGTGGTCTTCTCTGAACACACCTCTCATTGATTCGATCGTAATTGTACCACCTGTCCCCGAAATTTCTGTATCGGTGATTACACCATTGGCCCATTCTTCGCCGTTGTCCGCAAGTTGGAATACTTGAGAGCCCTGAGCAAATGCCGCTGTGTTAGTGATACCAGATAGTCTGAGAATTGCTTGATCGGGAACACCCATAACGGTTGATGTTGCAGATGTGTTCGTAATTGACACAATATTGGCTGATACTGTTGAGTTCTGGAACAGTGTATTACCTGCTGCAAACGATCCATTATTAGCAACCGAGATTACCAACGTTCCGTTAGCATCTCCTGATGCACCATTTGCATTAGAAATAATTGTCCCGAACGCTACGTTGACTGAAGAGTTGCCAATGTATACTGTTGCACCATTAGAGAATAGCTGATTGTTCGAAGCGGTGTCGTATACCAGAGAAGCCTTAACTTGTCTGAACGGCTCAAAATATTTGAAGTATTTTGTCTGTGGTACAGTTGTAGCTACAATGTTTGCAGTTGACCCGCCACTAGTAGTGATAGTGATTGTTGGGTTGTTGGTAAAGAACCCGCCACCTGGCTCTGTCACATCGATCTGAGTAATTACACCAGAGCCATCTGTGATGATCTTACCAACAGCATTTGTATATTGTGAAAATGCTGAAACGGTATCAGTATTCGCATATCCTGTTCCACCATCATTAATAATGAATGCAGAGACAGTGTTTGATGGCTGGACGTTTGCAAGAGTTAGAACGTTTTCAGAAACAATCGATTCGGATCTCTTTGCTAGCTCTTGTAGAGACAGGGATGTGTTGCCAGATATCGTATAGCCGTATCCTCCATCGATAAAGATAAAATCAACGACACCAGTGGCGTTGGAGATTGCTGATACGCGAGCAAGACCTTCGTCACCGTTTGTTGATGTGAACGACACAACATCGCCAACAGCAAATAGGCTTGAACCTGCTGTTACTGTTACAGAGGAAAGCGATCCAACGACCTTTGGCAGATCATAAGCTGTCGTTGTTCCTTGGACCTTAAGGAACTCGTTATTGACAAAATCGCCCGAGTTATTTGATACGTAGATAACGTATACGAAACCACCCTTGATTCTTCTCTTGATGTACTTCTCAACGAACGCAGTAGCACCCGATACGGTGCCTACGATCTGCTTACCAACAAGGTTGATCGTTTTTGTTGAGTTAGTAATCTCGAGATATTGCGGCTTGTACCACTCAGCTGCAGACAGACGCATAACGTCTTCGCCTGGGTAATATACCTCTGCAGATTCACCGTATACAAGACGGAAGAACAAGTCGATTGATCGCTCTGTTCCCTTTGATCTATACAGATCGTATGAGTTCTTTACAAGCAATCTCTTGTTTGTATTAGTGTCGAACTCGATGTTCTTGAGATACTTTTCTTTAAACTGAATGATAAACTGATCAAGAGTAGTATCGACGTCGCGCATCGTATACAACTTTCGAGACCAGTGAATTGGGTTTAGCTTGAGTTGAGTCTCAACAAAGCTATTGCCACCCGCCGATGAAGTAATTGGGAGATACTCATCACACTGAATGTTACATCTAAACGCATCGAAGTTGTTGACACGAACAATAATATTCGATCCGTTAGCGTTGATGATTGTACCAGTTGTATTTCCTTGAGTGACGGTATCACCAACGCTGAAGTTGGTATTCGATCTCAGTCCCAGTTGCTGGTGGTTCGATTCCAGCCACTCGTAGTACGCCTCAACGAACGTAACGAAGTCAGCACCTTCCTCCATATATATTGAAGGAAATTGCCTTTTGATTAACTGGGAAATCTTCGACTGAATTTCTCTCATTTATTAGCTCACGCCCCGAACGGTTACGGAAATGTCATCATCTACGATGTTAAGGATGATATTATTAACAACCTTAACATCTCTATTTAACGGAACAGCTTTTACCTTGATAGCGGCGCCTTCAAACGCTGATAGATTGAGACGGGAGATCTGAACGAGCCCTGTCTGATAGTCGACCGTACCAACCTGCTCGATAACAGATTCGCCACGGATTGATACGATGTTGATCACACCGTTACCATCGTCGCGAAGTGTTACTTTGTTGCCCTTGAACGTGAATGGTGTAGACTGTACAGTGAAGCCACCTCGCGACTGAACAGCTGACGTGTCTAGTGGTATCTGGAAGTCGACGTCAAAAGTATTGTTAACATTAAGCTCAGGAACAACATACTTGACAACCTTAATAGTTGTCTCGTTCGAGATGATAGCTGCCTGAGAAGTGTCAATAGCATTAATCATCTTCGAGTATCTGAATACTCTGTTAAAGTTATTGAGATTTGTCAGAGCATAGTTACGAATAGCTGTCGCTACAATTGTCTTAATATCTTCAGATGATAGCTTAGTCGTATTAATATTATAATTAACGATCGAGTTGACCTCAATATATGTGTATCCTGGATCAACAAACTCAGGGTCGATTGATACAGGAGATCTTGGCTTGAGGAACCTGTAATACTCATCTTTCTTAGATCTTGGTAGGCCATCAACGTCTACGAGATCGACAGCAACGAACACCTTACCAAATTGAGGGGGATTGAGGTCTTCGCCACCATATGCCGACACAGCATTGATCTCTGAGAAGTTCTGTCTTAGCAGGTTCTCATAGTCTTCGGTTGTAACAGCGCGCTCTTGTGTTGTGAAGTGGCGAGGCGCGTTGTACTTGATCTCTTCGAGAGTCTCAGAGATGTTACCGCCAGCGGCCGCAGAAACATTCGTCACAGTGATAAAGTTTTCATTGTCGATCGTCGTATCAGATACAAAGTTGTCGCATCCGTTAGGAAGCTGACCATTAGAAATTCTATATTCGATCGAAACAATAGAGTTGTCTTTTGGTCTTCTTCCGGATACACCATCACCGAATACGATCTCATACTGCTCGTTCTCAGCAGCCTGGATAAAGTATACTTGGGATTCCGAGTTGAGATTAAACAACGACGTTGCACGAGTATATGTTAGTGTTGTAGCTCCAACATCCTCGATCACTGTTACCGTAATAGAGGAAGCATCACAGTTGCGGTTTGTAATAAGGAATCTTTGAGACTGTGATGAGTTGTACGTGTATGTGTCATTAACGAAGAACCCTTCGTACAACTTCACATCGTTTTTAGTGAAAGTTACCGTGTTGTTTGGATTAATAGTGTAGTTCTCGAGGAATATTGCCTCGTTCGTCGAGAACGTATAGTTTCTATTATTGAATCTCGACGTAAACGTTTGACCCTTTACAACAGGAATCGACCTCTTAGAAAGATCGGTGGATATGATTGAAATGTTAACTGTAGCTTCCGCAGACTTAAATGATCGAGGGGTGTAGTTAAGCTCTTTAACATGAGATACGATCGAATCACGCAGCTGAGCTGAATCGAGGAACATTTCAGAGGCAGCCATGTTCAGATAGAACATGTTGTGGAAAGTGTTATACGACAGGATGTCGAGGAGAATGTTCATGTTCGAACCCTCGAAGTCGTAGTCCTGGAAGCGCGTCTGTGATCTCAGATATTGCTTCAGTGTGTTTTTATGTGTATCGAAGTCGATGTTCGATAGAATAATTGAGGAGTTGGCTGCCATTATCTTACTCTCTGGAGCGTTACGTTAACTGAAACTGGTTCAGCGCTATTTATCAGCATATAGACAATAGTTACAATATAAGCATTTTCCAGCTCTCTTGCAACAACCCCAACGTCAAGCACCTGTGCGCGCGGCTCATATGTTCTGATTGTATGTTCAATCGCAGAGCGAAGCGCGATTGCTGTTGCCTGCCCCATTGGTTCAAATAACAGATTCCTAATACTGGAACCAATATCTGGTTGATAAAGGCGCTCACCTAGGTTAGTATTAATTAGGTTACGGATAGATCTCGACACCGCCTTTTCGTTCACAAGGCGAAGCAACATCCCCGATACAGGGTGAGCATTGAAGTTCGTAAGGAAATCCGAGTAGACCTCATCCTGCTGTGACAATGCTGTAATTCTATCCGCGCGTGCCATTTATTATTCCTCTGGTGGTATGTCAACATCTACGGCTTGTAGCTGTTCGTTTGCCTTTTGAATTGATTGAAGCCCTTTTTGATATGTTTCTTCAAACGTTTCAACCGTATCCGTCACAATAGCATCGATTGCTACTTCAACTTCTGATTGAATAATGTCAATCATTCTATCCTGTGCGTCCTTAACATTCGCTAGTGATTCTTGGATTAGGAGATCTACTTCTCTTTCCAACGTATCAAGAACTTGATCCTTAAGCTCAAGAGCACATTCAGGTAGTCTTTTTACCGCATCCACAATAGCTTCTTTTAATCTTTTAATTGCTTTTGCTAGTAGAATTAATGCAACGGTATATAAAACAGCTGCAGCCAATTGTGGTGATACATTTGTAACAACTTGCTTTTTAATCCATTTAACAATTGCTGCAGGATTAGCTGATGGTATCTGACTAATAGGAAGGTATTTGTCAATCAACTCTTTTTGTTCAGCAATAATGTCATCAAACAAATCACGTACACTATCAAGATGCTCGTCAAGAATCAGCTTTAGTACTGTACAATCGTTATTATATTTAATTTGATCAGCTAATTCATTGATCTGTCTTATATTAACAATTAACTCACCTGGTTTTATACCCATTTTAAATTCCTATTTCGCAATATTAACAACAATGCCATTCTGTACTTGAACGACTTTACCTGTTGGAGATGTAAATGTACCAGATACACCAACTGCAGAACTAATTGCGCCTTGTACCGTCAAACTTCCCTGAGTGATCGTAACACCGCCCGGAGCTTCCATCTTGATACCATTACCAGCTTTAACAGTAACATTATTAGATGACTGAATATCAACATTGCCATTAGCAAAGATTGTTTTTACTCCTCCTGCAATGTCCAATGACTCTACAGGAGATTTAATTACAACACGTCCCTCATTATTTATTTCAATATAAGCACCCGCCTTGTGGTATATCTGAACTCGTTCGTTTTCTGGTGTATCATCGAGCTCAATTACGTGCCCTGCCTTCGTTGTAATTGTTCTGTTGAATGGATACTGAGCAGCGTATGGTGATTGGGGTTCCGGTCCAACCGGTTGTCTGGAGATAACGTTCTTTCCACGGTGTAGCCAATTCAGCGAGTGACGGTTTTCATCATTTGACGGTATCGTGGGAAACGTACCAAGGATCATCGGCTGTTGTTTCTCTTCTCCATCCATGTAGAAACCAATAACTCTCGATCCAACTGAAAGATTGGGAGAGTCGCCAACACCATCAACGCATGCAGATGTTGATGGCATCATAACATGCGCCCAGTTTAATTCGTCTGTAGCAAAGCCATCATCCTCATTAATCACACGAACCCTGGCTCGCCCGAGTTTTCTAGGATCATTGATATCCTCAACGATACCGATAAACCATCTAAATCCTTCTTGGCCTAACTGTCTTGTTGTCATGCTGAAGACACCTCTTGTAGATCATGTTTGATAAGCTCAAGAGCCTGAGAGTATACAGGACGGTCGCCCATAGTGATCATCTGACGAATCTTTGTGATTGTATACGTACCAGAATCCAGTCGGGAAATTGTATTCCTACCTGTAGTAGTATCGATGCCGGACGGAAGCGTCAGTTTAATTACATCACCGATAGAGAGTTCAGCATCTCCATAGATGTGAACCTGTGTAATGTTCTGCGACAGCTTCTGAGCAAAAGCCTGAGACTTCGATAGCTTTTCAGCAAGATCCGATGATCCCGTATCCGATCTAGTTGTCACCAGCCTGGTTATTGTTGCAGTGCCACCATGCTGACGAGTAAACGAAGTTGACTGACCCGATGAGCTAGTCCGTGAAGAAGATTTAAAAGCATCGGCTCCAATGTTATCGGTATACGTGACCTTTCTAACATCGCCTGTAATCATATCAAACTGTTGGACCTCGTTTGTTAGTCCACCCTGACTGACTTTTGTGATAGAATCACCAAAGCTAATCATATTATAAGCAATAATATTACGATATGTTACGTTATCGATACTCTCGTGTCTGACCGTATCGTAGAAGAATACTTTATCAGTCTCTCCTTTCTCTACTATATTAGCGCCATCTTCAAGGTAGCGCTCAAGTGTAGTGAAGTGATACCCATACCTACTCTCGTAAAAACAGAATGATGATGATTGATATCTGTTGGAAACAGCGCGCTGCCTTAACATATCAATAGCCTGAAACGGAGTGAACCCCGATATACTAATTTCTTCAATTCCCGTTGTTGTATCGACAAATACGGGCTTATCAGTTTTGATATATTCGTCAAAGATGGATAATACTATGTCTTGAATAGTATCTGTCTTTTTAATACTAATATGTTGTTTGACGCTTTTCATTAATTCTGCCGAACAACATTGAAGTGTGTAAGTAATCTTTCTGCTGTTCTGTGTAACCTGCTTGTTATTAACAGAATTAACTCTGAGCAGATAGGAAGCTGTTGATGGGGACATTGGCGTACCAAAGACAATCTTAATATATTCTTCGCCAATAATAGGAAAACTTTGCAGCAAGCCAGATGAGTCAGAGATCTGAATATCAGCCCAGATGACAGGAGACATAATACTCTCGTAGATGTCAATCGTTACCGCTTGTGACATCAACGAATAAGCACGTTGGCTGTCCTCAGACATCAGAATAATATCAATAACGTTAACGTCCCCAGGATGAAAGTCATCAGTGCGCTTGGCGTTGATCCCCTCACCGAACGCAAGATCAATGAGCCCGTTGAGTAGTTGCTTTTCAATTGATCTGAATAGGTCTTTAATAATGCTCATCGTGTCTTCATTATACGTCTAAGGTCTTCTTCTGCTTGACTTTTAAATCTAACATCAAGCAATTTGATAGCCTTCTTCGCCTCATTAAGTTCAAGCTCGTGATCATAGTATGTCACAGGAGACCAGAACAGTGGTTCTACTGCAGCAAGAGATTCGGTAATCGTCGTTACTGTCCCCACAGTAGCTGTTGCTTGCGATTCCTGGCCTGTAATAGTAGACGAGATTGTTCCGGTTACGTGCTGGCATGTTAATACAGATGAATTTGCGGCAGTGACAAAAGCATAATTGCTAGCATCGGTGCGGACTTCCTCACCGACTGTAAATGTCCCTGACACAGAAGAAATATCAAATGAAATTACTTTATTAGTCAGCACTTTATCATCTTGTCTCTTACGGACATACTTAACAACTTGTAGTGTATTATTGAGAACTGGTTCATAATACTTTTGTGTTGAGTTGCTCAGCGCATTGAATGCTTGCGTTGATATAGAGACAGATGTATTGTCATACCAATTGTTTCTGTAATAGTATATTTTTCGTGCGGCCAATTCGTACGATCCATACTTCTGTACAACAAAATCAATAAAGTCGTTGTAGTCGAGCGGCTGATCATAGAATGGGTCGACGTGGTTGTTTGTTAACCACACTAACCATGTATATCCTGGATCATCGTAATACATATTTGACAGAAGATCAATTCTATCTCCCTCTTCAATTTCATAAGGAAGGAACGACGTCTTCGATGCTCTTACCTTGTCGGACAGCCTCGCGCGCGCAAGAATGTTCTTAACGAGATAGTTGTTGTATGTAATTGTCGGAAGTTTATCGAAGTAGTTCATTATAGATCCGATGCATCTCTTGTGTCGTCGTCTGTCTGTTGGTTTACCCTGTCAGCTGAACCGCCAGCTCCAACGAGCAAATCACCGACAAGCGCTGCTAGATTGCCCAGCTTTCCTAGAATGTCAAAATCCCGTGTGTCCCCACCATAATCGTGATTGAGAAAATATTCAGTTTCCTTCAGCACCATCGTGATCGTTACAATCACCGGCTCATTGTTACCATCATGAAAGAACGCAGGAGCTACCCCGCTTGTGTATTCAACATTCAACGACCCAATAAAACAGCGCTTTGTTTTAATAATTGAATTAGGACCCCAGCCCCATTTACCGCTTCCCCCATTATCCCACGGATAGAAATTCATCTGAACCATGTGTGGGTATGACAGAACCGACGCCGACCCTGACCCTGATCGAGGAGCGTGTGCTCTTTTCAAGTACTTAATTAGTGCACGAATATTAGCAGCTTCTTCTCTATTTGAAGCCATTAATATCCATGAGAACGGTAGTTCTCTAAGAACAGGACCCTTGAATGCAATAGACGGGTTGGGATTCGGTGCAACACCAAAATATTGTTGAAAAGCAGAACCAACAAGTTCTGGACTAACTCCACCTTTCATACTTTCTGTAGCTTCTGGAGTCATTCCAGGAATCATACCCGCAAGGCTCTCCACCCCCTGCTGCATGCCCGGACCCGCAATATTGCCTATTTGTCTGAGGCCCTCGGCGCTGGCGGTGTTCAGAATACCAACCGCACCGTTGTTTAATATGTCTCCTGTAAGCTGCAACTGATCTTCGGCGTATTGAACAGAGGTGTTGTCGTTTAGTTCTCTGGGAAGCGGTAGCCTAAATGTACGTAGAGGTTCTTCGCGCGGCACTGCCATAGGGGCTGGTCGCGTATACTCATACGTGCTCAAAGTACAATAGTACTTTGCAGAGTCGAGAGCTGTTAATGTTGATTTATGGCTAGGCATTATCGGTCCTAATTATGGAAGAGGTACTCTTTCTTTTGGAATTGGTGAGCTGCCTGGAAGATCAACCTTCTTGCTGAAGTCATCACGACCACCTGATATCTCAATGAACGAGTCAGTCATTTCCTTCTTCTTCATTTTAATCTTCGTTGATGGGTTAACTTCATTCAAGAAGTAGTTCGTATCTTTGTTGAGCCCACCACGTCTTAGTTCTTCGATGTCCGCTGAAGATGCACGAGCGGGATCCCTACCTGCAAGGGCAAAATAAGTTTCTGCTCCATCTCTAATCAATGCATCAGTTTTTTGTGTTGAGAATGCAGAAATAGATTCGTATGACGCCCCAACGTTGAATAAACTTGTTGCTGTTGATCTTGCAGCGAGTACAGTATTAAGAGGCAGCTTTGAGCTAGCAGCTGTAATTACGTCCTCGAGCATTCTACTGCCAACAGACTTCGCAGCTGACTTAACAAACTTACCTACATTAAAAGCCATCTACCGTATCCTTATTTTTAGTATAAATATATTTATGGCGTATCAAGGTATGTTCAGGGCTCGTAACCCTAAAAAGTACAAAGGTGACCCGACAAATATTATTTATAGGTCGA
>Ga0222715_10002388_pt1 | contig 17242 bp, 22 predicted proteins | sample C33_9DmetaG_FD_165056 | JGI IMG/M metagenome (GOLD analysis project Ga0222715, IMG submission 165056) | Estuarine water microbial communities from San Francisco Bay, California, United States - C33_9D | ecosystem: Environmental > Aquatic > Marine > Unclassified | place: USA: California... | reverse complement strand
AAACCCGTATCCATTATTTTTTGAGTTGGGTTTCCGCCTGTAATGTAATTCTGCGTTTTTATTGCATAATTTCCACTCTTAACTATTGGGTCAAAAAGAATAAAGTTAAAATCGTCAGAATAATAAGTTGAATTGAATAGTATCCCATTTACCTTGGTTTCAAAATTTGGATATGGGGATAAATTAGCCACATCACCTTCAACCAATCCTAAATTAGAAAACTCTGTGGTGTATTCATTACGATTTGCAATAACCTCAACGGTATCTATTGGCGTATCGTAACGAATAGACATATCATTTAAAATGGGCGTAAAGTTTGTCGGTATTGTTTTTACAACGTTTTCAACAGCATTTGTTACATAATTGCCCGATTCATTAAAAATATCAAATGAGGCGCTATCTTGATATGTTGAATTATTTATAATTACCCAACCGTTTTGAGCGTAAAAAATACGCGAATTTATTGTTTTTAAGGTATTTATAATGTATTTATCTGCGGTATCAAAAGCTAAATCAAAGCCATTGCTATAAGGAAATAACCATTGTAAAAAGTGCATTTTAGTATAAGACGAAGCGGGAGGTGATATGGCTGCGTGATATGGTTTTAACTGAATATCATTTGATATTTTATAAGGTAAAAATTGCGGTAAAAATCCAAGTACATTGTCTATGTATTTAATAACATTAGACTGGCTAATTATCATAGCAACTCCGTCAGTGGTATAAATATTTTTAAGAGTACCTAAAAGATCGGTAGCAATAAGTTGATAGGGTACGGGTACAGAAGAAATGCGCTGCTCATAGGTGGCATTTGAAAGGTATCCCTCCCAATAGAGTTGCATTCCGCCTATATTATTCTCCATTCTGAATTCAACCTTGAATTTAGACGGGGTAGTATTATTTAATATATCGTCAATATCAACCTGCTTAACGTTGTCAGAATACAGGTTTATTTCAAGGCGTGATGCCATGATATTATTGTAAATATCATCGGTATTGTCCCAATATAAAATGGCGGGTTCTTCAGTTCCGATAATGTTATTATCGTTTACTGTGATCGCATCCGCCACTCCATCTTTATAGATCGAGATACGGTGTTTTCGATTGCCATTAATATTGCTACTAAAGTTGAGATTATAAATTAATCCGTAAGCCATTATCCTGTAAAGTTACTGCGTTGGTTGTTTGCGCGTTCAACTGCGACCACTAAGTCTTGACCATCAAGGCGGAATTGTCCAGCTATATTTAAAACATTACCCCTTGGTGATATATTTCCAAGACCAATATTTGTACCGAGTGATGGATTGATTGGAGCGAATCCACCAAAACCTCCGCCACCTCCTAATCCTGAGAAACTTCCAAATAATTTTGTAAAAGAACCCATGCCAGGGAATATAGCGCTCAAAATAAGTGCTGCTGCCGCTGCTGCCAACAATCGAGAAATTAATTGTTTCAGCATATTCATTAATGATTTAAGCACTGGCTCGCCATTAAGCATTGCATCAAAAGCGCTTGTTAATCCTTGACCAATAGCATTAAAAAACGACTGAAAACTTAATCCCATTTTAGCAAAACTCTCGTGCATTCTTTGTGTTTTTTGAGTAACACTATCAAACGAGTTTCCGATTATCATCAAACCCGTAGCGGCTGTACTTTGAACTTTACTGGTTAAATCCTTAAAATTAAATGAACGTTCAAGTGAACCACCAAAACCACCGCTTGAACCAGCACCTCCACCAGCAGCCACTCCAGTATTGAAGAACTCCATAAACTTCTTACCAGCATTTACAACCTTGTCTTTAATGCCATTCAAGAAATTATCAATATCATCACCTGTAACGGGATTAATTGGATCGGCGACTTTGGCTCTTTGAACACCAGCTTTTAGATTTTCAAAAAGTATTTCCCCAGCATTTTGAACCAATCCAGTAGCCTCTTGAACAATGGTATCTATATTGCTAAACGCTGCGTTTAATGCACCCGTTATACCCTCTTGAACCAAATCAGCATCAAGAGTGAAAACTCCCTTGATTACTTTACCAACGTTTTTAAAGCCTTCAATTATGTTTTCAGCGACTCCTTTTATTATGCGCCAAAGGGATTGAAAAGCAACTTTTCCAATTTCAAATATTGATTTAAATATTGCGCCAATCGATTGAATCACTATTCTGAACCCTTCTGATTCATTGTATAAATCAATGAAGTAATTGATCACATCAACGATCGTTTGTTTTACTGGTTCCCAATTTTTTACAATCGCATAAGTAACGCCTGCAATAGCAGCTACAACTAATCCAATAGGCGAAATCAAAAAGCTAAGAGCTGCGCCAATTTTACCAATTAAAAAAATCAGTGGCGGTATCGCAGCTGCAAAAGCACTGACTGCAATTACAATCTTCTTCGTGGCTTCATCCATATTGATGAAGTTTTGAATGATCTGATTTACTTTTTGCACCACCTTAGTTGCAGCTGGCAGCATAATTCGACCAAAGGTTTCAGCTAATTCTTTAAGCGAACCTTGAGCAATTCTCAGCTGGTTAGCCATTCCCCCTGAAGTGCGAGCAAAATCACCCTGAGCGTTTGCAGTTACCTTCATAACATATTGCATACGCAGCATGATTTTCTCTTGCTGGGTCATCTCCTTAATGGTCTTTCGGATACCTTGATCCATGGCGAATTGCTGAAGATTTACTTCAGTCATAACAATACCCAAACGTTTAAGGGATTCTGTTTCGCCTGTAAATACTCCACTCAATGCAGTGGTTACTTCTTCAATATTTATGTTTTTAAAAGAAGATAAATCACCCGCTAAAGAAGTCAGTTGTATAGCTAAGTCAGCCGCACTGTTTTGACTCACGCCCATTCCAGTAGCCATATCACCGAAAAGTGCGGTCATATCAAGCGCTTGTGATCGAGCAATACCAAAAGATTTAAGTGCGGTGTTCGCGAAATCTTCAACGCTTTTTGATGAATCTCCAAAAGCAACTCGAACTTTATTGAGTGATTCTTCAGCATCTGAAGCGAATTTAATCGCAGCACCTCCAGCAATACCCAACGGAAGCGTTAATCGTGTGCTTAATGATGCACCGATTGCACTTACATTTTTACTGAATGAATTGAGTTTTGCTGATGCTACTGAAAGAGATCGATTTAAACTGCTCGCATCCCCTATTAAATTAACCCGAAGTTTAGAATCCGCCATTGATAAGTATTTGGCTCAAAGTTAAGAATTCTTAGCCTTTGTATTTTTACCGAAGTTAGCGGCGATCTCCCGCACTTTCTCAGGCGAAAGTACCTCAACCTTCTTAGATCGCTTGTAGTACACGTCTTGGGGTAAAGGAATGAGTTTTTCGGGCTTTATCATCTGCGACTTTTTACCCACGTTCACGTTGTGGATCATCGTGGCTAAATACCGCAAACGTTCCCATTCAAGGTTTTGCTTTATATTGAATGATTCACCAAGTAGCTGGTTTTCTTTCCACGTCTGCGCCCAAAACTCTTTTGGTGAAATGCCGACCTGACCGATATAGTAATCCAGCAGGTCATCCCAAGTAAAGGGCTTATCTACTTTCCCGCTTCTTTTGGATTGCGTTCGATTCCCATATTCATATCGTTTCCAAGAATACGAGATTCAGTCATTGCGCCAATCATAGCTTCGAGTTGCTCTGCATCTACGTCCTCAAGCCACATTCCGACCTTGAATTCGTTGTAATCGACTTCGTTGCCTTCTTCTTGATCGTGTGCTAAAAGCCCAGCATAAACCAAAGCACGAATCGCCTTGATGCTTAAACCGTTGGCGAATATTTCACCAATACCCTCTAAGCCTATGCCCAAAGAATCGGTAAAATTTGCCCAAAAGTTCATTGAAAAGTGAAGGGTGCGTTGTTTGCCACCCAACTTGATTTTGTGGTATCCTCTTTGTTTTGTCATTGTTTAAGAATTTGTTTTGCAAAAAAAAGGGGCGATTAAGCCCCTTGTAGTTTATTTATGTAAGGCTTATGGTTCTACGCCTTGAGTGATAGCACCAGTGGTTACAATCGTTCCTGAATAGCTAACTGGGCTTTCCATATCGGCAGTAATTTCGATTGAAGAAATAATACCGAATCCGCTGTATTTATCATCTCCAGCTACGTCAGTTGAGAATTCCCAAGTAACCTCAGTACCCGCAAGCAGTTCGTCTGAGATATCACCGATTTGTGATCCTGATCCAGCATCGTAAGCAACCAAACCTTCGAAGCTGATTTCTCCTGACTTAACCCCTGCGATCAAGTCTTGGAATCCGCCTGAATCTTTAGTAGTTGCCTCAGGCGTATCAACCGATAGTGATAACGAGCATGAGGTGCTGTTAAGCATTTTATTACCATCTACTTTTACGGATAGTAGTGAACCGTTGAAAATTCCTGAAGTAGCCATTCCTTATTTTTTTGTAAAGATATTAATTATTTTATTTTTGGTTTTCGCCCCCCAAGACTTCAGCTGCTGCCATTTGGTTTTAAACCACGCTTTGGTTTTAACCCATTTAGCTTTGAGCCACAGCTTCACCTTCTGCATCTTCGGCAATGATTTCGTACTCGCCTGTTTTGATATCGACTGTGATTTTGCCGTACTCGCTTTCGAGGGCTTCTTTGATTTTGTTGAGTTTGCCATTTTCTTCGTTAAATGCGTGAAGCAGTCCGTGCTTTTGTATTTCTACTTTACCCAGTTCTAACTGGTAAGCATTGACTGTTTCGATCGCTTTTTGCAATTCCTTTAGTTGTTCTTCTTTGATTTGTGCCATTGTAATTAAATTTTATAGCCCAAATTTAAGAAATTTTTAAACGCGATTACTCTGCAATCGGATCTAAATGAAGCGTTACCTCTTTAGGCTGCGCTTTGATATCGATCACCTTTTGGATATTTTCCTGTAAGGCGGGTACATCAAGACCAGCTTCGAGCCAAGCAATTACGGTATCGTGATCGCCTTTTAGCGTATCCCAAGCGATGAATGAATCAGCAGCTGGTGCTTCAAGGTTTAGTGATCCGTAGAGGTCGTGAGAATGCTCGCCATCAATACCAACGTATCGCCAGTGAATGGTTGTGATTACATTTTCAAGACCGCTTTCTTCGTCTTGTACTTTAGCTTTTAAGCTGTCGATTGACCAGTGAAATGTCGTAGCCATAATTACTCAGCGATTTCAGGTTGTGCAATAGAAGCCTCATAAGCTGCAATCATATCCGCTGTCCAAACCGCATCTGCGATTGCTCTGACGTTATTCTCGTCTGCCTTATCCCAATCACCGCAAGATACTACGGTGCGCTCGAAAGCCTCAGATAGCTTAACCCCATCTTCTAAGATTTGATTAGAATAGCGAATCTGAATGTGTTTGAACTCAGAAACGATTTCGATTTTGTCTTGTACTTTTTGTTTTGTAAGTGCCATTTTTATTTATTTATACGAAATAAGTTAATGTAAATATAAATCCTGAATTGTTTTGAAGATTAGTGTTGTCTATATTTGTCTGAACGCCCGCATTAGTGGTTTCTCTAAATTTAATTACGGATGTGTTTTTTTCCCCCCAAGCCTGAATATAGTCTGCAAAACTTACATTGCTTAAATAACCAATCGACACCCCTGTATAATTTTCATCTCCACTCGCAATATTAAAAGGAAGCCCTGTTATTTCAAAACTTCCCGTTGAAGTTCCTTTGTTTGTTAATGTTAAAAGCCCCGTAACCGTAACCTGTCTGCCAATCTTTGTGTAAGAACCTGTATTGTCAGCATAAGTAACACCCGCAGAAGCACCACCAAAAGCAACACCCATAGTCCAAGTCCCTTCTTCGTAATCATCTAACGCATTAGCAGCAGCAGTATCACCGTTGAAGGTTATACCTCCTGAAGATAAGATGCGCATTCTTTCTGTTGGAGCAGATACCCCTGTAGATGTACCAAATGTTAAATAAGAAGCACCAAAGGCTGAATCAAATATAGATTTAACATAAGAAGAAACCCTTGCGGCACTAACATCTGATGTATAAAAATCTATACTACCCAATTCTTGAGAAGCAGCTACTGAGGTATCCGTATTGTATAGCTGTATAGTAGGGGTTTGATTTCTTACTTGTACTACACCGCTTGAGTCTATGAGCATACGTTCTGAAGGTGAACCTCCAACTGCTCCTGTGTAGAACTTCATTCCATCACCCCAAGAATACAATCTTGAACCTGAACTATCTGTAAGTATTCCAAAAGCAGGAGATGAGCCTCCATTATCACCCGCAGTTCTTGTAAAGTAAGCGGCAGAAGAACCAATATTTACTTCGAACTTACCTACAGGAGAAGAACTTCCTATACCTACACTACCGCTTGAATTAACTACTAAGGAATTATCATTAAAATTTGTAACTGCTATTTTAAAAGAATCAGCAGAATCGTCATATCCAACTCTAAATATTCTTGAAGGATTCATAAAATCAATAAACGAATCAGCCTCAGAAGTGTTCTCTAATTGTATAGCAGCAGTAGTTGAATCTTCAATATGAAGCACTCTTGCAGGACTACTCGTTCCTATTCCTACGTAACCCGCAGAAGATATGCGCATACGCTCTAAGCTGTTAGTATCAAATCTTATTAAGTTACCCGCACCACCACTTAATCCAAGACCATTAGAAGTTATATCGGAATAAGTTATTATTTCACTTCCCTTATTGTTTATTACAAAGGATTTGTTATTGTCATATCTCGTACCCATTAAGGTGTAATAAGTACTTGGCGCTGCACTTGATTCGTGTCTTATTAAATTAGCGTCAGATGCAGTACCCGTAAACCTAATAGAAAGAGGGTATCCCGTAGTTGCAGCTGCTGAAGCAGAACTTAAATTTGTTTCGCCTAACAAAACGCTAAGTTTTCCCGCAGGACTCGAAGTACCTACACCTAAATTACCGCTTGAGTCTATGCGCATACGTTCTCCGCTATTGGTGCTAAATGCGATATAGTCAGCACCTGAAGCGTTGCCTAAAATACCTACTGATGTACTGCCAAAGTATAAAGAAGAACCCGTTGAAACATTTATATTGCCCGCCACATCTAAGGCTTGAGCAGGACTCGAAGTTCCAATCCCTACATTACCGCTATCTCTTTCAATAGTTAATCTTTCAGTAAAACTCGCAGCACCTGTTTTGATATGGAACTTATTATCAGCACCATCATAAACTAATTCAGCACCATTTGTAGTTGGAGTTGAACTTTCACTAAGTCTAACTCCTGCATTAGCAGCAGCAGAATTTGTGTCGATTGAAAGATAAGCACCACTTGTATTTGATACATTTATATCTCCACCAACATCAAGACTTGATAACGTACCTACTGAAGTAATATTCGGTTGCGCTGCTGTGCTTAGTGTACCGCCTAAAGTAGTGGCTGATAATGTACCGCTTATTGATCCGCTATCTGCATTTAAATCGCCAATAACTAAATCACCTTTGGCGTATCCAGTGCCAGCAGTATCAACGCTTGAAGTCGGTTCAACTTCTAAGCCTTTAAATAGCTTGAATTTATCTGAATCACTGGCATCTTTAAATAGACCAGCGTATTTAGTCGTTACCCCTGCATCCAGCGAATAGTTCGCATAGAATCCAGTATCAACCGTATTGGCTGCGTTATCGTTAGCTAATTCAATCAGCGGATCTTTTACCGATAGCGTTTGAGTGTTCACCGTTGTGGTCGTTCCATTTACGGTTAGATCACCAGTTACAACAACGCTGCCTGAAATCGTACCGCCTGTTTTATCGTACTTGTTGGCGCTTAGATTCGTGATATCTGTTTCCATTGAATCCAAATCCACAGCCTGCGTAACGCTGATAAAGCCCACCTTTGTAGCATCTCCAGCTGGATAGCTATTCTTAGCGTTGTTTACAGCGATATCGCTTTCCATTGTATCAAGGTTTACCGCTTGAGTAACAGTGATATTATTGGTCTTAGCTTCAATCTGATTGATATCGGTTTGCGCTTGAGCCAGTCCGCTTTCAACTGTATCTAAGTTTACCGCTTGGGTAATTGTAATAAAATCAGTCTTGGTCTTAGCATCTGCAATATCAGATTCCATGGTATCCAAGTTCACCGCTTGTGTTACGGTGATATTGTCAGTCTTAGCCTCAATGGCGGTGATATCCCCTTTAGCAACGTTTACATCGCTTTCAAGAGTATCTAAATCAACTGGCTGCGTAACCGTTAAGAAGTCTGTTTTAGTCTTAGCAGCTGAAGCGTTTGAGGCTACTGTGTTCAAGTTTAATGCGCTTGAAATAGTAATGAAATCCGTTTTAGCTTCGATCGCTGTGATATCTGACTGGGCAGTTGCCAATCCGCTCTCAACGGTATCCAAATTAACCGCCTGAGAAATGGTGATAAAGTCGGTCTTAGTTTTAGCGCTAAGAATATCCGACTCCATTGTATCTAAATTCACAGCTTGGGTTACTGTGATGAAGTTTGTTTTTGCAGTTGCAACCGCAATATCTGATTCGATGGTATCTAAATCAACCGCCTGAGTTACGGTGATGAACCCAGCCTTGCTATTGATCGTATCTAAGTTTACAGCGCCAGTAACGGTGATAAAATCCGTTTTGGCTTCAATGGCGGTGATATCCGCTTGTGCAGTAGATAATCCGCTTCCAATATTTACGCCATCAACTGTAAGCGTTCCAGTGATTGCTACGCCATTTCCAGCAGTAGCCAGCGCAAGTGATGAATCATTCCCGCGACCATCGGTGATAACCAGTGGCGATGAAGTTAATACGTTTCCATCGGTTGTTTTGATTAACCCGTCAAAGGTGTCGCTAATCAGCGCGGTGTTTAAATCTAATCCCATTTATTTTCTATTTAGATACGTTTTTTATTTTCTCGTAAGTCCTAAATGCCCCAAGCCCAAGCATTCCCATTAGCACAGTCATCAAGTGATCCATTTGCAAAGCTGGCGGCATGAAGTCCTTTCCCATAGCAAAAATAATCAAATCGCGAAGAATGAAATTGTACAGCAATGCAACCCCGCAAATCCATCCAATAAAAGGTCGCCATCCCGCGACAAAAATTGAGCGGTGCTGCGCTTCGGCTTCGTTTATTTTAGTTTGCAGTTCTATGAGTTTCTCAGGGTCAAGTTCTTTGCCTTTGATCGCTTCACGAATATCTTTTGCAAGCATACCCACCGCGCTCGAGCCTTCGCTATTTCCTTTAAATAATTGAAGTAAAAATTTTAACATACTAATAAGTCCAAATTAAGAATGGCGGTTTGTCAGGATCGTTATCTACATGAATGAATGTTTTGGCGATCCCTATGCGATTGAATCCCGCCTTCATTAGTGAGTCAAGCAAATCCCAGCGATCTACGCTTGTGGTGCAAGCAAGGTCAGCGGCATAGCCTTTCAAGTGGCTTGAATTGGTTGATGCCTTATATCCTTTTTTTCTAAGTTCTTCGTTATAGTTTTCTGTACGAAAACCTGAAGTGATCGTGATCGGTTTACCATAGATTTCACGAGCAGCTTCGAGCATTTCAAGAAAGCCCTTGTCCATAAGTTGCCCTGATCCATCGGTATCGGGCGAATCAAACTCGCTGTATCTAAAATATTTCATCGACCTTGACCTTTGTATTTCTTTTTATAGTTCTTCGAAGTTTTCGATCTGCTGGTTTTAGTTTTAGCCACTACGCCCTTGCGTTTCTTTTTTGGCTTAGGTATAAAAACCGAAAAATTTGTTTTGCTGGTTTTAGCCATTTTACTTTTTAGTTTTGGCTATTTTTATAATCCCTTCTAATCTTTACCAAAATCGAGATTATGGTTAGCACTAATATTGAGAACTCAAGGTAAGGGTTTAGCAGTCTAAGCATTGAAACGCTAACGCCAGCGAGTGTAAGTCCGTAAAATCTCAAATCTTCCATTTTAGAGTTTTTGTATTCTGGTTGATAATTCAATGATTGCCTTAAAATAGGTGCTATCTAAGTCATCCACTTCAAGGTAATCTACTGATTCAACAGTTGTGGTATAAACCTTGAAACTGTAATCCGATAAATCAATGTAATCACCCTCTCTTTTTCGCAGTAAAAATACGATTTTAGAAACGATATCATTGACCTCGGTTTCCCCTCCGTCATCGCCATAATAAGCTGAAACGACTTCAATTCTTGTGCGGCAGTCAAGGTTGTAAAAAGTTCGGTTTTGATCCACTTCATTGTATCCTAAAGAATACACTCGGATATATGGCAGCACCGCATCGTTTGGTATCCTGTGGTAAATCGGAAGTGATACAGCGTAACGGAATGAGGCATCGCCCCACGTTACATTTTGAGCCGCCCAGTAAGTTGGTTTATAGCCTCGCGCTCTAACGACTTCGTTATACTGGCGTGCGTAAGCATCCCAATCAAGCAATACATCTTTCCACTGAAAGCCCTGAACGTTTCCAGCTTCGGTTGGAATATTCCCTTGAAGTCTATCTATTATCGCCTTGCGAATATATTTTTGGGCATCTCTCATGATATGGCTTTTTTGATTAAGCGCTCAAGGTCTGAATTTAGTTTTTGAAGCGCCTTGATTATCGCTGGTCTAAAATAAGGTTGCGCACCTTGATATCGCGTTCCGAATTCAACATATCCTGAGTAAGGTGCATTGGCAAATACCTCAACGCTTTTCCCGTCAGCTGATCGTTTAAATCCGATATTTTTTCTCAGGTTTCCTGTATCCACTGGCGCTTTTCTTTTAGCATCATTTGCAGCTTGCGCACCAGCTGCTTTAAGCGCCCCTGACAAGCCTTTCTGATCAATAGCACGCAGATCACTGACCTTCTTACGAAGTGCCTTTAAATCGCTTGAATCAATTTCAATCTTGTATTTCATCGGTACGCTACTTTTTCAATCTTCGTTGCAATGATTTTGATATACTGGTCATCAACGTGTTCGAATTTGTTATTGAATCGATAGCGGTTTGTTTCGCCTTCTATTTGCAGAATATCGTTGTCGAGAATGTTCTCAGCGGTCTTTTTGCGAATGATAAACTCGCTTTCAATATAGTGCCTGCGCTGACCATCTTGAAATCCAATATCGCCTTTGAGTTCGGTTTGTTTTGCCCATATCGTTTTCACCACTTGCTCGGTTGAGAAATTACCACCGTATCCATCGGCAGTTTTAACTTGGCGAATCACCTGAAGGCGTGTACTTAATTTTCCCGCATCCATTAGATATACACTTCTTTAAATGGGTTCAGAATAGTGCGAACGTTGATCGGAAGCGTTGTGGCGATTGTGCCTGTTACGAACTCTGTACGGTTATCGTAAAGCGTTGAGCAAAGGATAAAGATTGCGGTTTTGATTTCCGCATCGGTTAGCCCCTGTGTGATATAGTTAATCTTAACGTCTTTGGCTGGTGCTTGGTTTAGTACCAGTTCATCGTTGCCCACTCCTTTCATGGTGTAATCCGCAGCTGACCCTTCAACGGTTACTGTAACAATCGAAGCCACTGGCGCGAATGGTAAGCGAATGGGTGCTTGCTGGTCTGCGTAGAAATAGTTTGAGTTGTGATCTACGGTTTTGTAGTACACAGTTCTATTCTTAGCGATAATATCGCGGCTGAGATAATTCTCGCACCAGCTGTGAGCGGTTGAAATTATGGTTGCAAGCAATACGTCATCTGCTGTGGTTTCAATTCTAACGTAATCTTTTACTTGCTGAAGCGTAACAATTTCAGAGCCAGTTACGCTATTAACGATCATATTCGCCATACTAAAAACTTTTGAAACAAAGGTAAAAAAAAAGCGCCACCCCATTTCTGAGGCAGCGCCCTTCGCAAAACAATGAAAAACAATCCCTAAAGATCGAAGGCAAAGTTATTGAAATGTTTTTTATACTTGCCTTCAGGGTGTAAGCGGTAACTCTTTTTGGGTTGGTCGTATTTAAAAACGAAAAAGCCCTGAAACTCGTGAACGTACAGGGCTATATAATCGATTTCACCGACTTTATACATTTGGTTATTCGATTTGTAAATCATTACATTGACCGACTTTTGCTGCTCTCTTGGCGGCTGGGCTGATGCCTTGACTTGAACTTTGATAAGGCGATCACCAGTATCAATGATCATATCATAAATGCTCGTATGCTTTAATGGCATAGAAACATCATAGCCGCGTTCCATACATTTAACAGCAAAAAGATATTCGGCGTGAGCGCCAAATCGCCCTTGATCCATGACTAAATATAGTCAAAAATCTAAAGGCGTGGGTTTTAGCTTATCGCATATCGGCTTTCCAGCACGACCAGCTGCAATATGTGCGCCCGATCGGTATTTGCTTTTCGCAGTGCTGGCAATAGTTTTCATCGCCTTCTATACCATAGAAGTCATCCATTTGCCCTTGATAGTATTCAAATGCCATCTTATACAAGTTTTTGTTCACGAGCAAACATCATATTAGCTTGCAGGTAAAAGTTCCTAAAATCGCTTTCTAAGACCTCCTTTAGCCCTCTGTAAGCAACTCCTGTTACATCGGTTGGTTGCGGATAGTTAAAGTACGCCCAGCTGTAAAGTTCCAAGTCCGCCATTACTTGAATGGCATTTTTGTGGATTCGTGTTTCACGCTTGGCAATCTTTTCGATTATTTCGTCTATGAAATTATGCAGATTGTGAGCGCTTTCCACTTGCTTGATATTTTCTTCAATTTGGCGAAGCACCTCACGCTTGATTCGGTTTAAGTTTTCCATTGCTTAGTAATTAAAAAATTGATCTGTGATTTTAGGTATTGCTCGGATCGCATCCGCTTTTAAACGGTACATATCCTGATAAGGCATCTGCGGGTAAATGTTATGATTATCCTCAATAAACCACCAACCATAATGGCGGGTGATTTCCCATACCACTGTGAGCGAGTTCATGCGGTAATGATTCTCGTTGATCTTTATCGGTTTCATTAGGCAAAAAAGATATGATAAACAACCAGTGCGCCAAATATAAAGAACAAGGCGATTGTTGAAATTGTACTTAGCTTTTCAGCTACTTGAATTGATTTTCTGTGGTAATAGTCAAAGTTTTTCATTGCTTTTATATTTAGATTTAAGAATAAGTTTCGATAAAGTGTTTTGCCATTTCTGAAGCCTCTCGCTTAGTGTACCATATCTGATCCTCATCTCCGAAAACCTCATTCTGAAGTTTCTCGTCTTGGAAGTCGATCACCCATTTAAGTTCTCCATCTAATTCAGGCTCGTGGCTCACTGTGAACTCTTGTCCTTGGTGTTGATCTTTGTAGTAACCTTTTGCGATTCGTTTCATTGTTTGCTTGTTTTGTTACACCAAATATAAAAAGATTTTTTTAATCAATGCAAATTTTTTTTCAATTTATTTTTAGTTCGGTGATTACGTTCACCAAATATTAATGTTTTCGGTGAATAGCAAAATCTTTACATAACTGTTTCCATTTGTAAAGAAATCGCTGAAATCTTTACATAGCGTTTCCGAGTTTTTTATTTACCCTCGTTATGCGAACAAGTGTAAGTATTACCCATAAAAAAACCCCACCAAATGGCGGGGCTTTCATTATCTAACTAAATCGTTAGTCTTATGGAGTTTCAAGTGCAGCTTTAGCAGTTGAGAACGTTCCAGTAACCACAGCGTTAGGCTGATATACAGAGTGAGCAAGGCGCTCTTGAACTCTTACAGTAACGAAGTAGTCGCGGAAGTTGGTGCTATCCTCTCTTGAGAATTCAACAGCTAAATTCTCACGAATCCAAAGCTGAGAAGCTACGCCTAAATCACCTACCAAGAAAGTACCAGCTGTAACAGCTGTGTTGATAGTTACAGGAATGCCCATGATAGTAGGCTGAAGTCCTGAATAGATTTGCTGACGTAGGTACTCGTTAGCAGTTGATTTCAACAATACGATCTTGTGAAGATCGGTTGGGTTCAAAAGAATTGAAGAAGCTGAATAGTTGTTAAGGTTCAACTGATTCATTGCAGCTACAAGAACATCGTACTCGTTAGCAGCTTCAACAGCACCAGCGAAAGCACCAGCAGCGAAAGCAGCTGAGTTTCCAGCAGTGAAGAAACCATCTAATTGGTTTGATGCGCCAGTTCCGTTAAGGATTTGGTTATCCTCTACTGAAAGCACTTTGCCAGGTACACGAGCAGAAAGGTAAGCAGTAAGTTGAGGTGTATCGTTAAGCATCTCCTCAGTAATTCTCATGAATGTACCAAGTTTCTCAACGTTTACTGATACCGCAGTGATATCGAAGTCAGACTGACCAACAGCAGTTCCACCAGCAGCAACTCCAGCACCGTCATCGTAAGCGCTTTCTTTAGGGAAGCGAATAACGTTACCGTCAGTTGATCCAAGAGGAATAAGCGAACGAATGTGTACGCTTCTTGATGGGTCGAATTTGAATTGAGGTACTACTGTTTCAGCAGCTACAACTCCAGTGTAAGAGTTGGCGATTGTCATATCAGCAGCTTTGATCTCGAAAGAAGAACGGCTTGAATTACCTTTTCTTACTTGCTCGATAGCACCTTCGTTGATCATTGACTCAAGGGCTGATTTCAATGAACGTGGTGCAGCGTTAGAAGCTGATTTTTTTGAAGCTACTTCCATAGCATCAAGACGCTCGTATAGTTCTCTGTGTTTTTCTGTAAGGGCGTTCACCTCGCCTTTAAGAACGGTGTCTATTTGACCTTTAGCGTTCTCTAAAACCTGACCATTCGCTTTTTCGATTTTGGCATCGATAACCTCAGCGATTTGATCAAGTTGGTTTTTAATTTGATCGCTCATTTTAATGTGAGATTTTTTTTAATAAATAATTTAAAGGGTCGAATGCCTCATCTGCTTTTACCTCAACCGGCTCAGTAACCTCAATTTCAGTTGGCTGAGTGGCGTTTGTGAAGTCCAAGAAATAAGACTTTAATTTTTGTATTTCTGATTCGAGTGCATACCCGAGTTCATCCGATATTTCGCCTTTACGAATTAGGCGCGCAATGCGATCGTAACGCTTTGCCACCTTTTCCATATCCACGTTGCCTTTAACATCCAAGATCATTGCCTGATCATTGGCGGCTAAAGTAACCGCAGAAACTTCGTAAAGTTTTACTTCTGATATTTCGCGATAGTCGCCTTTCATTTCACGCTGGATTGGCATAATACCCACCGAGTTCTCGGTGATCACTCCAGCCTTCATTAATTCAATCACGTCTTTACCAAGCTGCGTCTTTGGTATTTCAGCCTCGAAGATTAATCCTTTAGCATCTTCTTCAAGGTGAATCATTTTACCAAGTGGCTTTTCAAGGTCGTGCTGATACAAGTATTTGATTCGGCTTCTGTTTTCCTGAATCGTTTTCTTGTAAGCGCCTCGCATGATAATATCCCCATCGCTGTCGATATTACCAAAAACTGAAGCGTAGCCTTTTACAATCCCCGCCTTTTCATCGGCATCGATTACATCGCCCAGCTGGGTTGTTTTGTAAATAAGTCTATTCATATCGCAAAAATAATTATTTCAAAATTACTCATTTTCTAATACCTCGCCAGCAATCGCAAATCCTATACTTGAAACAAGCGCGCCACCGTTAATATTATCTTCTATTTCTTCAACTGCGCCCAGTGGCATCGTTAGTATGGTGCATCGGCAGTTAATACGATTCTTTGCTGAGGCGCTTGGATCACTTGGAAACTTCAAGTATTCGCCACCTACATAAAAGGGCTGGTCGGCTGCTACGCGCTGTCCATCAGCTTCGCGGTGTGCTGGGCGTTCCCTTCCATCAATCGCAGTGAGCCATTCCTTTTCATAACCATCTGATCCGAATAAATCATTGGCGGTTTGAGTAGCTGCGTAATTAGCTGCGGTTGTGCTTTCTGTTCTTACAAGGCGCATCGCTTGGTTTCTTGAGTAGCCTGTGAACTGGTTGCGCAGTATTCTTTGCGCTTGGCGTTCGTTAAGGCTTTGGAAGTCAGGATCAGTCATTAAGCGTTTAAGCACGCCCTGAAGTTCCTTTTTGCGGTTTCCTGATACCAGTGTTACCTTGTCGGCTGCGAAGCGTTGCCCGAAAGCTGCAAATGTTTCACGCCAGTTGGCTTGGCTCTGCTGTTTGACGATATACTTTTCGAAGTTGTTTTGATACCAAAGGGCGATTTGAACGCCCACGCTGCTAAATAAATTGATATAGAGGTCGGTGATATCACGATCTAAAAACAAGCCATCGAAGCCCGTTATTTTGCCCGTAGCAATGAATTCATCAACGCCTTTGAAGTTTTCTCTTTTGAAGTACGCAAACCACTTTTTAAACTCGCGGTTTTCGGCAATCTTTATTTGGCGATCCCACGCTTTGATAAAATCATCACGCTTAATCTTCTGCGTTGTGATACGCAATGCCTTTTGTTGTTTGTTGGCATCCTCGTAAAGTGTTCGGTATACCGCAAAGCGCTGCTCGACCGTATCGAACTCGATCTCCATTTCAGGATCGAACGGGCAGTACTCTAAGAAGTCTGCAAGGCTTTCACCCGCTTTCGGCTTTGGTAAAGGCATTATTACTCGTTTTCTACAATATCGCTAACGTATCGGTACATCGAAGTACCGCCCCAAAGATTCCACGCAACGTACCCGTTGTCTTTCCAAGGTTCATCGCGGTATTCTTCGGCAATCACTTCATTGCCTTCGTGGCGTGAAAAGAATGAATAAATGCGGTTAATCGTTTCGCGATCAAGCGGTCTGCGTTCAGCTAATTGGCGAGCGCGTGCAAGCCCTGTTTCAGTTCCGCCCTGTACTACATCACGACCGTATTTATCAATCCAGTCCAGCATCCTTTGAGCGTTGTTTGATGCGCTTTGAGGATAGCCAGTGTATTCTTGTTTCTTTGTTTTCTCTTTGCTTGATAACGGGTGTTCTTCAGGCAATAAATCGGTATCGTAAGCTGCGCCTCTGAATCGACCATTGCGAAGTGCATAAAGCAACCCGTTTACCCTTGCATACGCCCACTGTTCTTCGCTGGTTACAGTTGGTCTAACTGACTGAGGGTTTGTGCGGTAAGCACCAACGCCACGTCTAAATGATTCCGCAAGCATTCCATAAGTCGCACGCTTGGCTGGATCATCACCATGTTCATCGTTGTGTTCATCAACCTTATTGCGCAATCCTCGCTCAATGGCGGGGCTTATTTCGGGCTGTTTGGTCAAAAAAAAACCCTTAGTCGCAGCAATGTATTCTTCGTGGCTCTCAAAAGGCATATAGACTGTTTCGCCATCGTCAGTCATGTGCGTATGA
>Ga0222715_10002385_pt1 | contig 17251 bp, 12 predicted proteins | sample C33_9DmetaG_FD_165056 | JGI IMG/M metagenome (GOLD analysis project Ga0222715, IMG submission 165056) | Estuarine water microbial communities from San Francisco Bay, California, United States - C33_9D | ecosystem: Environmental > Aquatic > Marine > Unclassified | place: USA: California... | reverse complement strand
GTTGCGCCACACTGTTGGAGGGCGTTATGGTACTCGAGCAAGATGGGTTTGCATGTTTCTCGTGAAAGGAATTCTGCATAGGCACTATAGCCTTCGATCAAGCAAGATGTAGCTTGGCTTAAATTTTCTAACTTATTTGCTGGAGTCTTTGTGTTTCTTTTGGTTTTCGTCGATGGTGCAACGGACATCGCATCCGTATTTATATTCACCCAACGGAGCGAGTGATTAAACGCTGTATCGCAGGTGGCATTTTGTTTTCCGAGCAAACAGTGTTCGTAAAGAGCTTGTGCGGCGAGGATAAAATTGGCTGGGTTTTCGCGGGTCTTCAGCAGGGCATAATTAATTGGTGATTCTTTATTTTTTTCAGATTTAAAAGTAAAAATATCAGATGGTGAAGTTAGAGTAATGCTATTCCCAAAACATATAAAGTCAGATTGTTTGGTAGGCCGAAATCTTAGTACCTTTAAAAAGGCGAGAAATGCGCCTGCATTTTTTAGATAAGAGGCAGGGTAGGAGCGACTGATTGGGGCGCGCTGTTGGAATTCAATCCACCCGTAGTTATCTTTAATTAAACATTGCGGAATGGTCAGTTTATGAGTTGCATTGACGTTGTTTAATGCTTTTACAAGCTGAAACAATGTCTCATCGATAGATATATCTCTGCTGGTATATCTAATTACCGCGCGTTCGTTTGTATACAGCAGGTAATCATCCGACAGATGCCTAATGACTTTCTCTAGTCTTATAAGCCCGATATCAGGAGTTGTTTTTTGTTTGTTCCAAAATAACGTATTTAGCTCGCTCAAGTCATCAAAGAAACGAGTTACTAAGTTGTGTGAAGAGTCTAGCCACGCTAGCGTCGTTTGCGCGATGAGTTTTAAGAGGACTGGTTTTTCTTCAAAGATATCATTGAGCCCTCCACGTTCTAACAAGTGCTTACAAAATGAGTTGTATTGGCCCCGACCATTTGTTTTATGCCCTTCTGGACAATTGTCTTTTATAAACACTTGAAAAGTGTTGTAGAAAGTCTGTTCACATATTACTGATAATTGTTGTAGCAACTGCGTTCGAAGTTGATTTGCTGCATTGGGTGAGATTCTTGACGCATAATCGGTCGAGAGTCGTCCTACTAGTTTGTCATAGGAGGTTGAAACGCAATTGAGCAAAAGGTGGCGGAAGGGTGTTTGCTCTTGCTTTTCATTTGGCTCTAGGTCGTCTATTGAGGTCATGAAGGAGGACTTGATCCACTCAATATGTTCTAGCCATTCGGGATATACAAACGATTCTTCTGGAAACGTATCGCTTAGGTGTACTACAGCTTGGTCTCGAGTGAGTTTTTTTTGACTTAAATAAGTCAAAAACAAACCATTATCTCCATTTGCTACTGCTTTTGACCACGCTTGTACCCGTTTTTCACCGACTATCATGCTTCGTTGTTTCGGCGTTTTACCTATCTTTCTTGTAATGCTTATTAGTTCATTTAACGTAGCCGTTTTTAAAAATAGATCATGATTATTCATATCGCTACGTTTTTGAGTGGTGCTTAGTCAAATAGCAAAATGTTTGCTAGTTTCGGATTGATGCTACGCAATAAGCTGTAGCCTAGACCCGCGATCCCCCTGTAAAAACCGAGGTTAAATCGAGACATGTAGGCGTCCGAATTCTCGTTGACGTTTTGTACCCAGCACTTTATTAATTCTAAAAATGCAAGTGTATTCACGTCGGAAATTGTGTCATTCATTTTCAACCCAACATAAGAATTAGTAAATTCAGAATGGGCAATCGATTCCCATTGGTTTCGTTGGTATGTATTTGCTGAGCACGTTCGAATGAGTGAGTGTAATTTTCTGATGAAAGACTCTTGCTCTGTACTGAATTCTGTGTGCGATGATAGCGATAGAGAGACTAAACCTATTTCTGATAAATGCGTTGCATTAGTTGGCGAGTAGGGTGTTTTATAAGCCTGATTGATACTAAGCTCTTCTGTGTGAGAGGCAATGCCTTTAAGCTTTTTCGCTAGGATATCCTCAACCTTCGTTTTTGCGTCGACAAAGCGCGGCAATAGTGTCATGCGTGATAGTCGGTGTAGCGCTAACAGTATCCCTGAGATTCCGTTCGACAAGTTGAGATCTATTATTGGCAGATTCGCCTCATTTGAATCTACGTCTTGTAAATATGTTTGAAATGCATCTGAAAATATAAGTTGATCACCACATTCAATAGCTTTTTCAATGACTGATTCGTCTGTAGTATGTGTATACAAAGATAATAGGCTTAAGATTCCTCCAGATAAGCCGTTTGTGGTGTCCCAGTTTGAACACGACTTAATTAGATCATTGTCATAAAGATCGACAGAGGCGACCGCGTCATTGATTATTTCCCGCTCGTCAAGAGCAATGCCAATTTTCCCAAGGCTGTAGGTAATAGATCCGAGGCCCTTTGTCCCGCCAACGCCAAGGCTCCTAGCCCAGCGGGCCGAATTGGCTCCTTTGATTTGATGCCTTATGCTAGCGAGCGATCGGACGCTCAAGTTATGCGCTTTTTCATCTCCAATTGTCTTCGCATAATTTGCGAGAAATAACGATATGCCTACCGTCCCACTGAAAAGATCCGGTCTTAAAGGCTCAAGGCTTGCGGTCGAATCATCAAGCCACCCTAGGCTTCGCCAGTTTATACTGCTTCCCCCAGAGTAAGCATTGGAAGAAATTATTTTGAAAATTTCTTTAACTAAAAAAATGCTTCTCTCTTTAATCCCCTTGGGTAGATCAACGCCTGATACGGCGTCCTTTTCCTTCGTATAGTTTTGCGTAGAGTCACGGCGTTCCTTTTCGCCATAAAACATCATGGACGCTTTTAGTATTTCTTTTTGATGAATTATATGTTCGTCATTAAAATCAGAAACTCTTTTTTTTATCCGCGCATAACCTGGGATACTCTCTGTTTTCGTAATTGGACCGGCGTTATCAGAGATATGTTTCTTGTCTGTATTTGTAACAAAAAAAGGTATGTTTAAGTTGAGTAAAGCTGTTCGCTCTGACTGTTGTAATGGCCATAAAGGGTCTTTTTCATCCCACTCAGTAAAGCGAGAAATGAAATCGGCTTGAGCGCTCCATGATATGCCATCGCTCATTTTTCGATGATCTTTAAGGCGCGTAAGGAGCATGTAATAAAATCGAGTTGGCCTAATCACTTTACGAACTTCTAAGTTCGAAAATCCCGAAATTAAGGCTTCAAATTCGGGTGTATTACGACTTGCCTGAATGAATTCAGCGTAGGTTTCGAAACCTTTTGCAAATTCCACTTTGTGATTATGAAATTGCGCATAACTTGATTTGATGAAAGGGACGTTCGGAAATGAGTTTTTTTTTGTTTTTTGTTGTATCAATTTCATTCGATCCGAGTTGATATTTATCCACTTTTGATCTAGGTCATGCCCTGAGAACGGACTCAACCCACTCGCGTCAAAAACATCTCCATTCGCTGATTTCGTATAAAAGGGAAGTAGTCCAATAGCAGATATAGAGTTGGATAATTCATTGGTAATCGCATTGGTTGCCTTATTTGCTTCAATCGGAGAGTTTTGCTCTGGATTAGACGGCTGTGATGTCATCTCAAGATCTATTGGTACCGGATGACTGCCGTTTGCGATAATGTTCCCATAGTGCATATCGCTCCCAGATAAGAGATAAAACATCAGCAACCAAGAACCTGAGCGATAATAAAATAGATCGAAATCATCAGGTTTTTCACATGCCGAATGATTTATAAATTCCGCCCAACCGTAACCGTCTTTCGCAATAACATTGGCGGTTTTAAGCTTTGTTGGTGGATTTAACGTATTTAGATAGTTGATTAGATTGGCCCAAGCAATATCTATATCCATGCTTTTTGGCTTGTAAACCACTCGCTGATTATTGCTGAACGTTATTACGCGAACGGCATTTCCAAAATTATGAGGATCGGCGATATCGTTTGAAATGGAATCAACCTTGACTGATTCGTCAACTGCGAGCAGTTTATAAAGTTCATTTTTAAAATCGCTGTTTAATCTAATTATCAAGTCGGAGGTAACGTTAATCCATTGCCTGACCACTGTTGCGATTAATCGTAGCAATACGGGTTTTTGGATAAATAGATCTTGATATAGACTTGAATTTAAATCATCGACATAGCTTTTATAGATATCAGATGATTGATCGTCTCCCGGCTGCGACTCTTCCGATTGTTCTTTCGTTCTAATTCTAAATTGGATATACAGGACTGGTGATAAGAGATCAGAGATACGTTGGCTAAGAGCGTCAAATAGATCTGCTTCCGCTTTCGTGGTCCAAAACCGTCTCCAATTCGGCCCAGTAATATTTTCTACCTCTGAAATGGCGCGAACAATGAGGTTCTCGTAACTATCATCAAAAGGAAATGTGGTTCGCGAAGTGGGTGCGGTTTTATTCGTTTGTTTTTTTGTCAGCTCCGCATATACCCATTGGCTGTCCACCAACCATTGCGGACTGACTCGATTTGTTGATTTCTTAATACCAGCGAATTTCTTCAAGACCTCTGACAAAGTGAAACCATCTCTTTTGAGGCGTTTTTCGAAAATCTCCCAATCGCCGCTAGCCGAGACTTCACACCATTGAGCTAATTTACTCGCAGCTGTGCCGGCGCTAAATTTTCCACTACGAATCGACTCAAAGTTATTCGACAAAATCTCATCTATTGACGAACAACGTAGAAGATAATCGTTGGGTAACGAATTCACAACAATTTGCTTATTATCTTTCCAGCGTCATCACTGAATAACTATCGCTGGGGACGGTGCTATCGCGTCAGGCACAACACTAAAAGTGAACAGTTCTGACAGGAGCGAGATGACCTTCTTCGAATGACCGAAATTGTCATTGGGTATGATGTATTGATCACTTTTAGGATCTTCGCAATAAGCAAATGCGTTTCTCTTGGTTAATAATTCGGGATTTTTTTTGACAACTAATAGATGATTGCCCTTGTCACCCCTATCATCACTGTACTCGTCCGCAGAGGCATCTAACGTGACGTATGTTGGTTTGGAACGTAATTGTGCGGTTACTACGTTGCCCACATATTCAAACATTTGTTTGGGGGATCTCGTAAGTATAGTTAATGATGATTTGCCAAATTCGGGAATACCACTTGCATCACAATAGGCAGCTGCGGAAAACTTATATGGAGAATTAGGTAGGCTAGCTTTTCTTAGGCAGAATCGCGTAAGAACGTTACTTGATGGTGTTTTCGATGCGTTTGGATCACTTTTTGCTGTTGATTGATGAATACTGAGATCTCTGGCTAGCAGGTCCTGTAACAAGTTCACAAATTCAGCATATTCAGGCGACCTTGGATCATTATGGAAAATAACAGATTCTTCGTTTTCCCCTGTTACGATTAATGATTGTAAGAGAAGATGTGAGAGTATTTCTGGGCCTACGTCCTGCGAAAAAAGGTACCTGACTTCTTCGAGTGGAAACGGTTTGATCAATTGCTTAATGAATGTTGCGTTTTGGAGTCCGGTTTGCGTAAAGCTAAACCCCGTGCTGTAAGATTGACTTGGGGAAAATGTTGCTGAACCCAGTCGCGTGATTCCCCAAAGATCAAGTGCCTTATCTTGAACTTTAAAGGAATTGTTGAGCGACAAGCCAGAATCAGTGCTTGCGTTACCAACTACACTATCGATAGTGTGGAAAGAAAGAGGACTACTATTGTGAGCGCGGATAACATTCGTAAAAATAGAGTCAATATGATACTGCTCCATGGTTCTAGAATAATCAGACGCTTGTTCTTGAAAAGTGGGCGGCATCACCGTTTGGCATCCGCTTAATAAAATCACCATAGTAACGGTCAAGTGTATTCGATGGGGGAGCATAAAAAATTCCTATCAAGGGCTAGTTAGGGTTCAAGGATGGGATGAAGAGATAGTTGTTTCAATCGAGTGGTTTATAGATTTCCGAGTCAGTTCGACCCACATATTCCCCAAGTCATCGAATAAGGTGAAGGATTCGTGTTCTGGAGAATATGTGGTAAAGAAAAGAGGTTTTTTAATCTGGGCTGACAAATAGCGCCATTTATTTGGCAAAACTAGTAACTCTTCCAATTGACTCTGTGTTGTAGGAGGCTCCGTGTCTACCATGCTTACTAGTGCAAACATCCGATTATCATCAGTAATGATGAGTTCTATTTGGTCTGAATTTTTCCAGGAATAGCTTCTGACTCCATGAGTTTTTATAGGTAAATACAGTGGGTACGAGTCGCTCTTCATCATGCTTGGATTAGAAATTATTTGCCACCAAGGTACCCTCAGTGAAAGATGCTTCCAGATGTCATGTACTCCTATGGAGTAGTACTCACTTGAGACTGAATATTCGGGCTCAGTTACGTATTGATGCACCCCTGACTTGAAAGTACGATATGGCTGCACCGAAGCTTGCAGAGATGCTTTAATGGTTGTGCTAGAAACCTTTTGATATTCTTCTTTTCTGCAAATCGATACGCCGGAGGTGGTGTATATGTCACGAAATACGTAAAATATACTCGGTGTTACTACCGTGTATAGGCACACCTTGTATCCTCTTGTTATCTCTTCAGCTTTAGTGTTTCTCTTATCCCTAAGAGGATTTGTTTCGTTCGGACTATGTTTTTCGACAGCGACAGTCGACTCAGCCATATTTTTTTCGTCGAGCTCAGCACTATTTGTCTGGCTTGTTGCCCCACAAACAAGTAAAAGTACGAATATAGTTCCGAAATTGTGGAGGGCGCGATTGAAGTTTTTGAGCTTAATTGAGTCTCTAACCCATCCTGTACTCATTAAAGGGTTGTTTCCATTTTGGCTCATTTACGTATGCCTTTAATTTCCGCATTTGTTTTTATATCCCCTTTGGAATCTGATTCCTTGAGCTCTCGCTTATCCATATCTCCAAGAATTAAAGGTAAACTGGTTGTTCCCTGTCCAAAGATTACAACTTTTGTATTTTGTGATTTCGCCAATTCCTTAGTCGCGTCTATGCCTTTCCATCTTAGGTAATTATCACTGAGCCCCGCTTGAATAATATCTTGGAATCCTTTAATTCCACGCGCTTCTATTGCTTTACGCTGAGTCTCTTTTTCCTCTCGTTTAAGAATGAACTCGTAGGATTCCAGTTTCTCGCTTTCTACAATTTTGTCTTGAATAGCCTTTTGAACCGGCTGCGGGAACTGTATGTCAATAAGCTGTACGTCTGATATGCGGATAAGTCTTATCCCCGCAACGCCCGGAGGAGATATTCGTCTAATAATATGCTTGTCAGCATCAAAGGAAATTTCTTCTTGGAGCAGTAGAACCTGGGTAGAAAAAGCTTCGTTCCTGTTTAATGCGGAGATTTTTCCTCGAGCAATACTTATTACTTCGGGCAAAACGACTTTTTCAAAATAATCCGGACCGACATATTTGTGAAGAATTGGTAACGTGTCTCTATTGACCTCGTATTGGAACGAAACAGTGACGTCGCTCTTTAATAAATCTGCTGTGATGACCTCAAGTACGAACTCGTGTTTTTGCAATCTCGTGTCATATTCCACGACCACGTTCCATGGCAATTTCGGGTTAAACCCTTCAGGAAGCACCATACTCAAATCTGTGCCCTCACCAAAAGTTCGGTAGATAACCCCCGCATTACCAGCTGGAATTATGACTTTTACTTCAGTCCAGCCCACTATAACGACAGAAAGCAAGCCGAGTGCGACCACGAAGGTAGGAATTAGCCATTTCCTTAATGCTCTACGTATGGCGTAAACGATCACTCGTATAGCGTAAAAGGGGTTTAAAAACTTTAGGAGTTTTTTCATGAGGCGCCCTTAACAACTTTTCCCTGATCAAGACTGATAATGTGATCAGCGATACCGAAGTACGCGTCATCATGCGTCAAGGCAATGATTGTCTTGCCTTCTGCTTTCAGTCTGGGGAGAATTACCGTGTAGAATTTTTTTCTAAAAACAGGATCCTGATCCGCCGCCCACTCATCTAATACAATAAAATCGTTGCCTTCTAACAAGGCGACGATTAAAGCAACGCGTTTTTTTTGTCCTGTTGATAAGTTTAGGTCGCTGAAGAGTTTCTGGTCTACGCTAACTTTTGTGTCTAATTCGAGATATTTAATGAGTTCATCGATTGTTTCTTGTGGGGCATCTATCCCGTATAGTTTTTTAAATAAATAAAAATTACTAAAGACAACAGAAAATGATTCTCTATGTGAGCCTCTGTTCTTTGTTGTAACAGGAACGTCATTTACCAATATTGTTCCCGCATCGGGTATGTATAGTCCCAGAAGCAATTTTATGAATGTTGTCTTGCCGGAGCCATTAGCACCTCTAACAAAGTATATTTCACCCTTACCAAACGTATAGGAAATAGGGCCGATAGCGAAACTTTTTTGGTCAGTAACTTTATCGGAGCCGTAAGAGAAATAGACATCTTTTAGCTCTATTTTAGTTGCACGCATTCCCTCGGCTTCCGAGGCAGCACTATCGTCTCTCGACTGACCTAAGGTTTCATTTATATCGAGTAGCTGGCCCGCTGAGGCGTTTGCCATCATGATTGCTGGAAAGCAATTTATTGTTGACGCAAGAGCGCCAGCTAAGAAAAGAGTGGTTGTCGCAACAATTATGACGTCCTCTGAAAAGTCAGCAGAGAGGATGGGCACAACAAATATCATAAGGCCAATAAGTACATAGAATGATGTTTGGAGAAAAGTGAACTGCTGTACTATTGTTATGAGAGCAGATGTCCTTGCAAGGACTGTCTCTCGAGAAGTTTCAACAAGATCTCTCGTGAGATCTGCTGATCGCCTCCTACTAACTTTTACTTCTTGATACCCGTGAAGCATTGACTCCAAAAGCGCTCTCATTTTCAGTTCAATTGTGTACGCCTGGGTCATTGTCTTGTGTGAGCGCTTAAGTGTTCTAGTGGTGACAATCAGTACTATTAACGTCGACACGAACAACACAGAAAATGCCGTTAAAGACATGATCGCAGTGTATAGAATTAAGAATCCTGACACGAATAAACTCGAAGTCGCTGAAACTAATAGAGGAATGCATGTTGCGACTGTTTGGGCGTCTCGTGCTACAGAGTTAAGCAACACGCTGGCACCTATTTTTTCGAAACTCAGCATGTCAGTTGTCAATATTCTTTTCATCATTCGTAACACAAAACGGTGTATGAGCCGTTGAGTGTTCGCTACGTTCTTACGATTTGCTTTTCTGGCAATCCAATAAAATAAAATCAACGCTGCGAGATACGCAAAAAAGTAACCGGTAACAGACTCATTCGCTGCTACGCTCGCGGCACTTTTATTTATGAGGGCCACCAGTAGCGTACTCATCAATCCGACTAGAGCTGAGTAAACGAATAATGAGTTGAGCTCTTTTAAGCTCTCGTTTTTTAGGAATCTAGCTAGTGCTGAGGTGGTTAACTTTTGCATCTTCAGGGGGACCCGCTACCAAAGTTTTGATTCGGAAGCGGGGTATTTCTAAATCTAATGAACTAACATTTAAACTTAGTGGGTCACACTCATTGTGTAGTTATAGCAATGGCATGCGCCAGCTGAAAGAACTGAGCCTTCTAATTGCTCGTCTGTTACTTCTGTTACTTCTGTTACTTCTGTTACTTCGATTGTGTTAGCCATCGGTTTTTCCTTTTACAGATGAATTATGAGATCGCATAATTTCGAACGAACTTGCTGGGCAAGTAAGTACGTTATACGTCGAGATCGCCAGCCGATTGCCATCTATAAGTTGGCAACAGTGGAGAACTCTCTCGTAATAAGGCGGTCATCCGCACCTGCAATATCTTTCAAAGATCAGTGTGCCAATTATTGATTGGCACACTTTCACATTAACTACGGAATAATAAAAATATGATGTGTAAACAAGACTAGCTTTGCGCGTGCGAACAATAGCTCTAGCAAACCAAAAAGGTGGGTGCTCGAAGACATCTACTGTTGTCAACCTTGGCGCTGCGCTGAGCGAGCGAGGGTACAAGATTTTAGTTGTCGACCTGGACCCACAAGCGAACGCGACATATTGGTTAGGTGGCCCCGCTGTTTCTAAGTCTGCTTTACAATTTTTAACAGATAATGGGGCAACTCCCGTTATTGAGCAAACCTCAGTAGAAGATGTGTTTATCGTTGCGGGAAGTTCAGAACTTTCCAATTATCACGAATATGTGACTAACGTGCGTGGTGCAGGTGTTGTCCTCACTGAAAATTTATTCAAATTGAGGGCAGATTGGGACTTCATATTAATCGATACACCGCCTACTTTGGGCCTCATAACCGAATGTGTTTTAAGTGCGGCAAGAGAACTTCTTGTGCCCGTAGCGATGCAAACTCTCAGCTTGGATGGTGTTGTAAAGATAATAAATAAAATTAGAGAGATGCGTAAAAATAACGATACGGAAATAGAAATACTGGGTTTGTTAGCCACACGCTTTGATTCTCGTACGAATCATTCCAAAGAGGTCATCAAGCTCTTAACGGATTATTTTGGTTCTCAGGTGTTTGACACCGTGATTAGGGAAAATATTTGTTTAGCAGAGGCTCCATCTTTTAAAAAAAGTATATTGTCATACGCTCCTAAATCGAATGCATCCACTGATTTCAGAGCATTAGCAACGGAGGTCATTAGCCGGAAAGCAGTCAACCGAGGTCGATATGAAATCAGTCAGGGGAAATAGCTCTAAGACAACAATCAGCTCGAACCCGTTGGATTCACTCAAGGGTGAGATACAGGAAGAAACTATAAAAAATGCTGACGCTAAGCCAGTAATAAATCCCGAGCAGCGCTTAGGTGCGAAGAGGCCATCGAGTATTAAAGTAAAAAAAGAAGTAACGAGTAGATCTAAACAAATTAAAAATGAAGGGAGTCGAAACATGAGTGAGATTGGAGCAGAGGAAATTATTGATATTGAAGTAACTGAGGATATTTCCAATGAGGAGAGCATTGAATTCGCCCCTGTGAGTCGTGAAAAAGCTATGGGCGTGGTTAAAAACTGGGCAACTTTAGCAGCGGGCGGAGGTTTAGTTCCAGTAACAGGGGCCGACTTAGCTGTAATTACTGGGCTTCATCTAAAAATGGTTCATTCCCTCTGCCGGCTCTACGGGGTTCAATTTAAGAAAGAGGCTGCGCTCGCCTCAATATCCTCTATTTTGGGTGGAGTTGGCTCGGTAGGGCTGGCCAATGTGGCTAAGATGAGTATAGCCGCAAGTGTCGCTAAATCCGTACCACTTGTTGGGCAGTTAAGCACAGTATTCATATCGCCAGCAGTCGCATACGCGTCCGCATACGCGGTAGGTAAAGTCTTTGTTCGTCACTTTGAAGATCACGGAACTCTTTTTAGTGTTGATATGAAAGCCACTAAAAAAACCCTTAAGGGTCGATTTAAGACAACCAAGGAAAATATGGCGAAGTTATTTAGGAACGGCATTGCAATTAAAGATGACCCTGTCTCTTCTGACTAGATTTGTTACGCGAGGACATCGTCAAGATTAAAAGGGGATGCCGTTGATCCTTAATCGAATTTTTGGTTTTGGAGTTTTTATTGAAACGCTTTATAAAACTAATATTTTGGCTTTTTGCCAATCGTTACAGCCACATGTTGTTAGGAGTAGTTGTGGTGGGTAGTGCGGTTAGCGAATTCGGAACTGACTTAATCTATGATCTAGCGCACGAAAATGGTAAAGGGTTACACGTCGGACACGGTGTTTTTCTGTTGGGTATGCTACACATCCTTCGACCCTTTACTGAAATAGTCGAGGGGTTAGACTATCTCCGTTAGGGATAATATAAAGGATGACCTTTTCGCCGTTATCCCTCAACCTAAGCTCTCGAATTTTTCAGAGCATATTGAGTGTACTAGCCCAACCCTTTGGCTCTGCGTATGAGGCGTAGGGCCGCGCGGCTTCTGAAAATATTGTTGACATGTATGCCTGAAGATATGTAGGGTGTTGGCAAGTGCTGTTGGCTTAGGATATCGAGACTCCTTAAACAAGTGCAATTGCTTGCCCTCGAGATTGTTGTGGTTTCTCAGTAGGGATAGGTTTTGGTGTTTTCGTATATTACCTGAAAGCTCGGCTTAATTTGCCTGTATTTGCTAGCGTCGTTTTGGCGCCTAGGTCCCCATCCCTAACTGAAAAATTAATTATTTGATCGCGAATTTTTTTGGGGAGGGAGAGTAAATGAAATTACGAAGTTTAATGGGCGCTGGCCTAGCGAGCGCATTCGCGTTGCTTCTGACAGTCACTACGGTTCATGCGGCGCAACCGTTTAATCTTGAGAACAACATTGTCAACAAACTGCTCGCTGCGAAAGACAAAATGAAGAGTCCGGGAGCCGGATATACGCTACAGTCGGTCGCCTATCCTGGAAGTTTTGTAAGCAAGCCCATGCGATTTGAGAAGACCACCACGATTCCTCAGCCTTTGAGTTCTCAGTCCACATATGTTGCTGCGTGTTACCCAGCGAAATACAGCCTCAAAGCCGAAGTTTCGACGACGACTACTTCTGGAGAGACCTTCTCGAGCGATGAGACGCTCTCCACAGACACTACGGTTACGGTCTCTGGAAGTTATGCTGCTGTGAATGTAGAGGCGGTTGCCAACATTAAAACATCCCAAAGCAAATACAGTAGTGTAACAACTCAACAAGTTGCGGCGAGTAAAAATACTGCGACTGCGACGAAGTCCGTCACTTGCGCAAACTCTGATCAGCCCGTATTTTTCTCTGCGGTTGGAACGGCGAACAAGAATCTTTGGGTAAATACTCGGGACGGTAGTAGCAATATCACTTACACCTTTGACACCTACCCAACTATAAACAGTAATAACCGTGACTGGACGAGCGCACCATACACCGCAACGTGGGTTAAACCAGGGACTACGACTTGGGGAAACAATCTAAGGATTCTTATCTACAACAGTAAGGGTGCTAATTCTGGGATTTTTGATCGTGCAGCAAGTGGGGACCCAGCGATGCAGTGGTACAACGGCAATACGGACGGTTGGTTCGGCAATAACCCAGATTCTGCTTCGATCACTTTGTCCTATGGTGGAAACAATGCCACGGTCATCTTACGGAATAAAAAAGGTGCCGAGTGGACTGTAACTGGTGGTTTCAACAATCGGATCACAATTCCAAGTGGTTGGGCTAAGGATAATCTAGACTCGATTATTGCGAGTAACGCAGACCGAGTATCGACGCCCTCGCAGACAACAGTCGTCACAGGAAAGTTGTCGGATGTTTTGACGTACGCCGATGTTGTGCACACGACGACTGGTAGCTATAACGCCAGTTCCATGCAAGACGTCCAACTGAATGTGACTTACAACATGCAAAGATATGAAGATCTCCTGAGGGCTGGTGGAAATGGAGACATCCTTAAACAGTGTGATCCAAATTTAAAAGCGGCAAAGGAGCGATGGGCCAAATTGTGTGTGGGCTCTGGTGTGCTCAATAATAAAGCGTTGACAATACTTCTTAAGTAGGTATGCCATAGGAGGTCTGGAAACTTTGGTTGGTTGCGAGTTAAAAAAGCAAAAGATATGGCTACGCTATTTGAAATTAGGGGTCGAGCAAGGTTTGTTGACTTGTTTGAAGGGCAGGCACAGCATTTATTGATAGGGGTACTCCTGTACGCCGGTGCAGTAAGCCTGCTGAACCCCGGCGAGGGCGCCGTGTGGGGGTTGACTAGCCTAGAGTGGGCAGTGACCTCGATCTTGTTGGCGATTGCTCACCAGATCATTGTGGCAGTTGTTTTTCGGTTGCAACTACTCTACAACGGTTGGCAGCGATTATTTGGCGTCTATGACATGAAAATATGGGGAGCGGTTTTCCTGATCTTTTTGTTAGCGAGACCGTTTACCGTATTCATGGTCGGTATGAGTGACGCGGGATCGCTAAATGTGTCACGAGTACTAACGCTTTCGAGCGGGGCTATATTTCTCTTGGTATCGCTTTGGGCTTTGTATTCCACGGTGAGACATTTCACTTTAAAACGAGCTTTTGGTGGGGACCATTTTAGAGAGGAAATTCGCGCGCTACCGAAAGTGAACGGTGGGGTCTTCGACTACACCGATAATGCGATGTATGGGGTCGCGTTCCTCGGATTATGGGGTATCGCACTCCTTTGCGATTCGTACTCAGCGTTGGTCGTAGCATGTTTCCAACACGCCTATATATGGGTGCACATGTACACTACCGAACAACCTGATATGCGCAGGATGTACTCTTAAGAAAATGGTCTTGAAATATTTTTTACTTACCAGTTTTGTTATCTTCCTAAGTGCGTGTTCCTCTGTACCTTCAGTCAAAGACCACACTGCTCATAGAAATTCGGACGTAGCCTCGCTCGATCGCTACACGCTCGATCTTAATAACAATGGGGACATACAGCGTTCCATAGAAAATGGGTTGACCCGCACGCAGGTACTCATCCGAGGTGGAATAAAGTATTTATCAGATGGAAACTATGAAAAAGCAAACGAGATATTTAATACTGCATTAACTTTTGACATAGAGAATGGAGTGCTGCATTTTTTAAATGGGTACACCTATCATCAGCAATATCTATCGGGCGATAGCAAAGCCTTGAATTTAGCGGAGTTGGGTTATAAGGTGGCGTTCCAAAAAGAGCCCTCTCTGGCTGGAGTCGCTTACCATCAGTTGGGTATTTTGTTTTTGGATGCTAAACAATATGCTCCCGCAGGTGACTACCTCAATCGTGCAATCAAAGAAGGGCAGACGTCGCCTGAAGTGCTGTATGAGTTTTTACGAGTGTCAGCACTGAGCGGCAATGCAAAAAATACTCAGTACGCAATTGATGCCCTCGATTCCCGACATTGGGATAGTCCTTTACTCGTGAGAGCGAAAGTAATTCGCGCTGCTTCGCAATCGGACGCTGAGCTTACAGAAGGTCTTTTAAAAGAGTATTCCAAACGAGCAATTAGCCCCGAGGACCTAAACTATCTCAGCTTCCGTATTGCTCAGATCGAGGACCGAATAAAAAGTAAGCAGATCCTCGCGCAGAGTGAGGATCCCTCGCCTGCAGCTATATCAGATCCTCTACCTTCAAATTCAGACGCTGTGCCATCAACCTCAAGCGATGTAGCAAATGCTTCTGGGGACGCGCAAAACGCACAGGGCAATGCTGAGCCAGTTACCTCAGATGTTGGCTCAGTCCCAACGTTCACTTCTGGTCCAAATGCAGCCTCCAGTTCAGATCCTCTACCTTCAAATTCAGACGCTGTGCCATCAACCTCAAGCGATGTAGCAAATGCTTCTGGGGACGCGCAAAACGCACAAGAGGTTGGAGGAGTGATAACGTCCGAGTCAATTCCATCTGATTTGGGTGGGCAGAAGGAAAAAGACCCTGCATCGATACAAACAAAACCAAAGGCTATCGGAAAATGGCATCGCTGCGATACTGAAACGCAAATTAATACCCAGTCGTTTCAGACGAGTAACTACTCGTCTGATGATCCTTCCAGCACAGATGAGAATACGTTGGCTCCCATCCTACCTCAGCCTTGCCCAGGCGAAAGCCCGAGAACTGCCGTGATTGAGGTTACTATGATCAATTCCATAGAGCTAGAGAGTCAGTCTGCAGGAATAAATATTCTCGACGGATTAAATGCAATCCTTACAGTTGAGGGAGGAAGAACCACATCGGGCTCTACGACAACTACAAGTAGTGAGAGATCTTGGGTTCTCGCGAATGGAGCTTCTACGACGAACCTTACATATTCGCTTAATATCGCTAACGCTGGAACAAACAGGACACGATTTTTAGCTCGCCCAACGATGACCGTGATTGATCGCGTCCCTTCCGTATTTTTTTCTGGAGCGCAAATCACACTAAGCGTTGGAACTTCCTCCGCGTACTCAACGCCGACTGCAGTTGATAAAAGTGTCGGAGTCAGTCTAGCTGTGACCGCAACATTCGTCGATGATGACAGTGTTTTAGTGTCGCTTCGAGCGACTTCTGCAGGCATTGCGACCACTGGGATCCAAGTCACTGATGCACTCTTGCAGCAGACTCGAAATTCTATGAGAGCAAGTGCTGCAATGAAATTTGGACAAACGCTTATTCTTAGCGGGTTGAGAAGCAACAACGAGCGATCGGTCTCCTCAGGAGTTCCATTACTTCAGGACTTGCCTTTAATTCAGTACCTCTTTAAATCAAATACGACAACTTTAGGTACAGGAAATTTCATCGCTCTCTTGACGCTACGCCGCACATCCGCTGACGACTCCAATTCACGGTTGGGTGATTCGAGTGAGTTAGAGACTACGTTAAATCGCTATACGGGATTTGAGGAAAAAGATTTCTTACCAATTACGGAGTCGTCTTCCGAACGTATCAAACGAGTCCTGCAAGACTTATCGCGGCTAATCTATTTTTAACCAGTCGTGTATTGCTAGATTGCTATACGTATTGAGATAGGAAGAACTACCGGCGAAGCGGCAGAGACTCTTCAGTCATTGAATTGTAGAGAACCATGCCGCCGCTATCCGCATACTGTCCTGTGATGGCGGATATCACAACCTGGTGAGTAACCAAAAGGGTCAGAGTTGATTCGTCTAGTTGCTGAAGGAAGGCGTTGAGTTTCTCTAAGACCGATGCTCGATCAAAGTGTCCTTGGTAGAACGAATTGAGGCCAGGGAATGTTTCCGAATCAGCTAAATCTAGCAAGTGCGCCGTTTCAATGCAGCGGCACCACTGGCTTGTGTAAACACGATCTATCTTAATATTAGACTTAAGGAACTTGCCAAGCTGCATCGCTTGCTCTTTTCCTTCATCGCTCAAGTTTCTTTGTGTTTCGCAATCCTCAATCTTGAACTCTTTTGGATCCCCAGTTCCAGGAGCGATTGCATGTCGCATAAATATTACGTTCGCACCAATAGATTGAATCTGCTCTGTTATCGAGTCCGCGAGCAGCAAGCCCGGAGACCAAAAAAATACTGTTAAAAAAATAATAAGTTTTCTGCACATCAGCGGCTTGAGAAAATTAAATTTTGAAAGTTATGCATATTTTTCTAATAATGTTTATGGATACGCACTACACCATTTCTTCGCTCATCGAGAAGTACGATTAGACTTCCATCCTCGAGCTCGAGTAGGTCCCTGACACGACCAAGATTGACGGCCCAATCAGATTCATTGGTCGGTAAGTATTTAGTGTCTAGATTAACCGCA
>Ga0222715_10002383_pt1 | contig 17252 bp, 25 predicted proteins | sample C33_9DmetaG_FD_165056 | JGI IMG/M metagenome (GOLD analysis project Ga0222715, IMG submission 165056) | Estuarine water microbial communities from San Francisco Bay, California, United States - C33_9D | ecosystem: Environmental > Aquatic > Marine > Unclassified | place: USA: California... | reverse complement strand
AACTGTTGGCACAATTGTGCCGCTTGATCCAACGGCTGGAACCGATATCGGACGCTTTAACGTCTCCCAGTATTGTACTGGCGCATACATCGCAATTACATCTTCCAGCGATTCGCCGTCAAAAGGTATGCGTGCGCCAATATGTTGAGTTGGATGACCGTCTGCCTCGTAGACAACAACCATGCAACGCGCCTCTGTATCAACAGATTCAATTGAGTATGTATATTCTATGCTCATCATTTTTTCCTTTATCCAAGTGTGCCGTATCTTGTTCCCGTTGCCAACCAAGTCACATAAGACTGTCCTGATGTGGCCGCGCCGCCACCGCCACCCGCGCCGGGATCGCCAGCGCCATAAGCCTTTGCACCAGCCGATCCGCTAGAACCCCAGCCGCCACCCGCGCCACCAACACCAGAAGTATTGCGACCAGCGCCACCAGAGCCAGCGGCACTTACTGTGCCAGCATTACCAGCGTAAGCGCCACTTGTGCCACCAGATGAGTTTGTTAAGCCAGACCGACCGCCGCCGCCGCCACCGCCATAGTCGTAGCCAATGGCCTTACCAATGGAGTATACCGATCCACCACCGCCGCCACCGCCACCGCCGCCACCAGCAATGGTCCCATTGTTTTCAATACTTACAGGAACAGAAATTAACAGGGCAAGACCACCGACGCCACCGGGCTGTCCGGGCGGTGAGTTATATGCGTATCCACCGCTACCGCCATTACCGCCGTCACCGACCACAGTGCCGTTGTTTACAAACTTAACGCCGCTTGGGAATGCGCCGTTAATTGTCAGGGCTGGCGTACCTGTACCCGTACTGCTTATGTAAATGCCAGAGTCTAATGTGGCAACAAGCGATGTGGATTCATCCCATCCAGCGGCTACTGCAAGCGACCGTAAGTTTGCGTCAGTGGTATTGCTTGCAATGGTGAAAGCAAATTCACTAGACTTTCCATAGCCGTCAGACATGGAAATCGCCCCGCTTGCTACTCCAAACAAACCACGTACAGCAGCATCATTCAGACTAATTTGAGCCGTACCAGATAAGCCAAGTTCGACGTTAACGTCATTGAACGATATTGCGCCAGAACTAGGTAATGCCATTTTTTACCTCCTTAAACAGTACCGTAGGCCGTGATGTTACCGATAACTGTTAAGTTACCAGAAGAATCTAGCTTACCAACATTAGTACCGTCATAGCTAAAAAGAAGATCAGTCCCGCTGGGCGTAATACTCCAACCACCCGAGTTCGTAATGTTGTTAGCACTCGCAGCGTTTCCAGTAATTGATATATCCCATGTACCAGATGCGCCTGTACCGGTTGGAGATGGAACATCGGTACCAATTACCAAGCCAAGGTTTGTTCGAGCGTCAGACGCTGTTGAAGCACCTGTACCACCCGAAGAAACCGGTATATGCGTTGTAACCTCGGTAACATTAGTCCCATCGACATACAAAAACATCGACTTACCATTGGGCACCGTAATGCCAGAACCACCGGAGGTTTTAACAATAATGCTTTGACCGCCAGAAGTATTATTCTGTACTACATAAGGTTTCTCAATTGTTGGCACAACCAAATTACGCGTAGCTGTAAGGCTACCACTGGATGTAACGTTTAACACCAAATTACGAGCTACCTGTGTGGCATTTGAATCTGAAAGTGTTAAAGTTAAGTCAGCATCCGACGTAAAGTTCGGGTTACCGTAACCGACAATGGCTTCTTCTAGCGCTGTGCCAAGGTTAGTATTAGTAGTTGTACCCCAAGTACCAGCTTGTTCACCTGTGGCAACAAGCTCAATCTTTAGGTTAGTAGAGTAATTCGATGCCATTTTTTGTCCTTACGTTGGAATTTGTGTCCAACTAGGGGTCTGACTTGTATCAACCAGCCCCCATACGTTAGTGTATCCAATAACACCTAAACCGTACACCCCCGCTACGGATACTATAGAGGCACCGGTTGCCGAAGCAGTACCAAGAGCCGTTGTACCTACAAGACCCGTTACTGATATTAAACTAGACCCGGTAGCCGTTGCATTACCAAGCGCAGTCGTACCGACAAGTCCAGTAACCGAAATAATGTTGTTGGTAACAAGACTAATGTTCCCCAGCGCAGTGGTAGCCGCGAGCCCGGCAGTGGGCGCATTAGCATCGGCGGTAACAGTTATCGCGCCAAGCGCCGTAGTACCAGCAACACCCGTCTCAGCAATTACGTTGTTGGTAACAAGACTAATATCCCCAAGCGTAGCCGTACCACTAACACCGGTCAGAGATACATTAGCCTCTGCATAAATAGAGACAGTACCTGTCTGTCCTGTACCCTCAACCCCTGTCTGAGCCAGAATCTGGTCAGTAACGAAATCAACAGTACCAACCGTACCGGTTGCTTCCACCCCCGTAACAGCAACGAGCGCATTAGGCGACTCAATTATGGACGTTGCAAACGGGGCTGCGGCAAACGGGTACTGGGCGTAAGCCATTACTCGCCTTTCAGGGCTTTAATCTCTGCGCGAAGTTCTTTTATGCCTTCAATAAGCAACGGGACTAAACGTTCATAACGCACAGTCAAGTACTTCTCATCAATAGGCGCGGGGGCAACAACTTCAGGCATAACGGCTTGGACTGACTGAGCGGATACACCTACTTCACGGACAACTTCGTAACCTAAATCCTGCGCTGTTTGGTTTGCCTCGTAATAGAAGCCAGCAAGGGAATCAATCTTATCAAGCGCGTTTCCAATATTACCCAACTTGGTTTTAAGTCGGTCGTCAGAGTAATACGCCGTGATGTTGTTTGTAGCGCGAATCTCACCAGCCGTACCAGAAGCCGCAGTACCAACACCAAATGAATTGACTTGATAGTTATTGCCAGTGTTTAGTGCGTTTGCTGTGGTGGCTGTTGTGGCGGTTGTGGCGGTTGTGGCGGTTGTGGCCGTTGTGGCAGTAGCGGCATTGCCAGAAGTATCCTGATTACCTGCTGAGTTAACCCCGGGCAAGTTGATGTTAGCGGTACCATCAAAAGATACACCACCAATTGTGCGGGCAGTTGCCAACGCAGTGGCGGTCGAAGCGTTACCCGTCAGCGCAGCCGTAATAGTTCCAGCAGTGAAGTTACCAGAAGCATCGCGGGCAACGATAGTAGAAGCTGTGTTTGCGTTGGTAGCGTTACTGGTTACCGTAAAGGTCGAGCTACCTGACTGATCTGCCGTAAACGTAGCTGAACCAGACAGCCCTGTGCCTGACACCGCCATTGTCAGCGTGCCATTGTTTGGGGCGGGTACTACTGCCCATGACGTAGCTGACCCGTTTGTGGTCAAGTACTTACCGGAGTTACCGGTTTGAGACGGAGCTAAATTATTAAACCCACCATCTGCCGTCGAAGAGTTCGTACCGCCATTAGCAATAGGCAATATGCCGGAGACGTGGGTAGTCAGCGCTACCTTACCCCAACTAGGAGCCACGCCAACACCACCAGAGAGGAGTGCGTTGCCTGTGGCGACATCGGCTAGTTTGCTTAGGGTCGTTGAACCAGACGCGTAAACAATGTCACCAATTGTGTAGCTAGTAAGTCCAGTACCGCCATAAGCAGCGCCAATAGTGCTAGCGTTCCAAGTACCGGCAGTAAGAGTACCAACGCCAGTAATTCCAGTATAAGAACCAGAAATCCGAGCGGAGGATAAAGTACCTGAAGAAATGTTGGACGCATCTGTGGTGTCAGTAGTTGCGGAAGCCGCCAACGCAGTCCAAGTAGGCGCAGCAGAAGCTGAACCGGTACCTGTCTGAGTCAGGTATTTCGCTGTTGTAGTCGTGTTGCCCGCCAGCCTCGCAAGTGAGTCGCTTGCATTAGAGTACAGAACATCGCCAAGCGTATAGGTGTTAGTGCCGGTACCGCCGTTGGTCTCGTCGATCGTTCCGGTAATAGAAATAGTCTGACCGGTAACGTTAATGTTCGTGCCGCCGGTATAAGCTGGAGTGGCAGCAAACTGGGAGAACGTGATGTTTGTAGTGCCGAAGGTAATCGTACCTGTAGTCGTCAGCACATACGACTCACCCGCCCCGGTATCACCTTGTTGTACATAGAATGAATCACCCGCCCCAAAAGAATCCGGGTCGCTTGGGCCGTAAGAATCCGCGTCAGTTGCACGGGTAAGTACCCAGTTTGTTGAGCCAGAGCCAACATCCGTAACCGTGTAAACGCCGTTCTGTGTAGCATCGGCCTGTTGGTAAATCAAAACACGGTCGGCTACATTTAGTGTGATCCCATCAATAACAAGCGCTGCTTGCGTACCTGCATTGGTAAGCGTAGCTCCAACACCAGCAGTGCCGTTGTTGTACGTAACAGTCAACGCAATGGGGGATTCAACCCGAACCGGGTCGTGGTAGTGCAGCGCAGCGGAGGTGGCGTTATCTACATAGCCTTTTGTCGCCACATCGAGGTCAGCAGACGGGCCAGTACCAACCGTAATCTTGCCACCAACCGTTACGTTATTAGAGCCATCTTCAAAGACCGCCTTCTCGGCTGGCTGGGCGATAAACACCTCTTTAGTGCCAGCGTTGAAAGAAACCGCTAAGTCGGAATTACTAGAGGACAGGATAGTATCCCGACTCAAAGTCGTACCACTTAGAGTAAACGTGCCTAATCCAACTTCCCACTCAGTCTCGTACCCCGGTGCAGTATTGTGGATGGTGTAATACACCGTATCCCCATCACTAATGGTAGAAGCAAAAGTTTGGAAGCCTACATAGGCCCCGGCGAGCGTAATAGTGCCCGTACCCGTCGTGGACGAGGACTCACGGACGCGGTCTTTGAGTGACAGGGCCATTTGCCCCTCCTATTAAGCGATACGGATAATAGCGTTGGAAGCGTCAGCCGCCGGGAACTGGATTGTAAAATCACCAGCCGTAGACGTTTTGTCGCTTCCAAAATCGAGGACTGCCACCGCCTTGTTGGCGTTAGTGCTGTTGTAAATCAAAGCACCGCGAGCAGTAATTGACGCAGTAGACCAAGTGGTGTTACTGAAAGAAATGTAAGCAGTTGTACTGGACGAAGTCGGCGTAACTGACACAGTCAGTGTGTTTCCACCTGCGGTGTAACCAGTACCTGATGTTTCGTTTGTCGCTGAGTACGCAGTAGTAGTTGCATCCAGCGTAGCTGAAGACGTGTACAGCGCGATCTTAAATGTGTCAACTCCAAAATCGTGTTCGCCGTCGAGCAAATCAACTTTAAAGCTGGTGCACATTGCTTGGGTAATAGCCATTTTAAGCTCCTGTCAAATCAAGTTATTGGAACACGTACCTGACCAGAACGGTACGAGTCTTGCCTTTCAAGCCCATCTCCAAGCCGTTTAGCTAGTTGAAGTGCCTCGTTGTACTTAGCATTGTATAGCTGCAGTAAGTCAGACTCACCTTTCATAAAGGTGTAAGCCTCGACCAAAGAGCCGTACAACAGTACGGAATCAAAATTATCTCCAAGCCACGACGTACCGGCAGTAACAATCGAGTTCGGATAGTAGTAATAGTGCATCTCTACCGTGTAGTTAGCGTCGGGAGTTGGACCAAGAATAAAAGTCAACTCGTCTGGATTGCTAGACTGAGGGCCAAAAATTGCATAGTATTTTGGAATTCCGGTAGAGGTAGGGCTAGGGTACGCTTGACGTATAAAGTTAGTGTCTTTATTAAGCAAGTACTCGTAGTTACCCGACCCATCAATTACTGCCAAAGAATGACTTGACAGGAAATCGTTCGGACAGTTTAAGTATTTGATTCCAGTAGTGGTTGTACCGGTTACGTTTTTGCGTAAAGACGGGAACTGAATTGAGTTGTAGATACGCTGCTCGGCTTGCTCAACAAATGTAGCAAGCTCTGTTGCACTGAAAGTATTTTCAGTGTAGTCCTGTATAGCAGTCGTCAACTCAGAGTAGTTCATTACATAACTCCGCCGCTAGCCCACGGCACGGAAGTAGCCCAAATCTTAACGCTCTGCTTGGCCTGCCAAGGCTCGCCGCAATTGGTGCAAACGCCAGTAGACTCTTCAGCAGCGCTAACTGGATCGTTGCAATGGACGCACACGACTTCAATCTCGTGAGTCGGTTCAATAGCGCCGCTCTTTAGCTGTCTAGATTCTATAAGTGTCTTCACGCCATTGGTCCTCGGGCCATAGTGCCTTTAGTAGCAGCGCCCGTGCCGCGAATCTTGACACCGGAAGTTTTAACCCCAGTTTCAGGATACCCAGCCGTCTTAGGGACGGGTACCGGCTTAGGTTGTTGATACTTATTTAAGTCTGCTGTTTTTTTCATACTAACTCCTTACGATGTGGATACCGTAACAGTGCCAACTGTACCCGAAGATTGCACTCCATACAAGGGGCCCCAGCCCCATTCTATGTCTCTAGACGCCGTCGGCGCTCCTGTGTACTCAAGAGAACGATCTGGGCGTGGATTCATAATCGCCTGTGGATCAACCACAGGGTATTTACCAACTTTATACTGCGGTTGATCTGCTTCCCAACACTCCGTACAAACCTGAAGATTAGTCGGAGCCTCGTTAACTACCAACTCTTTAAGTGTCTTACGCTTATAGCGGAACCCACACCGGTCGCACTCGGCGATGGTGTGTTTACCTTGGGCGTATTTAGAAGACATTAGGGTTTACCCTATAGTCATGTACCGTGGTACAAGTTGGAACGTAGCTTTTTCTCTATCTTCAGTAGCAGCAAGCTCCCACGCTTCGTCATACTGTTGTTTGAGTAAGTCAATACGTCCAAGTCCGTTTGGTAACTTTAGCGCCAAGTAATACGCTAGACCTGCTGTCAAGCAGTTTAAAAACCGGAACGGCACGTCCATTGTATTTACACCGTTGCCAGCATCTTGGATACGACGTAAACGCCAGTACACCAGTGTGTACGTCTGGGCTGTATCTGGGATAGGCCACAAGCTGACCGATGGAGCGCTTTCCTGACGATCAATGTATATCTGTACGGGTCTACCCTGAGTTAATTTGTTCGGTATGCTAGCGTATGTAGATACACTAATGCGTGAAACACTCAAATCAGCTTGGCTAGCCGAAGACCCCGCGTCCGTACGGATTACGTGTTCTAAAAGATCAACTGTATCAGCCGGTAGAGTATAGGTGCCTGTGCCCGGAGTAAGTACTTGCGACCCCTGCTCAACTGTCCACAGGTTAATGCCCCGGTTAGACCAGTCAGTGAACATAAGATTCAGGCTGCGCCGTGCAGTGCGAAGGTCATAGCCGGTACGTAACTCAGAACCAGCACGCTCAAACGCCTCCTCGACCAATTCGGCCAAGTCCATATTGAATATTGCGGTGCCTGATGTAGCCATTATTTACCTCGATTCCTGTGCGGAGCAACCTTCTTAGCTATTCCTTGGGGTTGCTTGACGAACTGCTGTCCAGCAGCTTTGCCTTTGCGTTTTGCACGAGTTGTAGCAGCGTACTCCGCAGGGCTAAGAGCTTTGATAGCAGACTCTGGCAAGTATCTTTCACCTGTTTCAGAAGATTTTTTACCACTCTTGGTTCTCCATTTCTGGGCTGTCCAAGCCTTTAACGACTGCTGCGGCTTCTTCACTTTTTCATTTTCCGCAGTGTCTGGGCTAGACGAGCACGTTGACCCATCTTACCCGGGGCTTGTGCTGCCTTGGCAAGTTTTTTAGCTGGGATAGTTTCACCAGCCTTAACACCCATAGACTTACGCAGCGCACCCGGCTTTTTGATAGCGGACTGAATCCACTTACCGCTTTTAGCCTTCACTTCTTTTTTATTAGAAGACATCTTCTCGAACATAGCCAGCGTATTCGCAAGGTCCGAACTTTTACTCTTCGGAGCTTTCATACTACCGGGTAGCCTTAGCTTAGACCCAGACGACTTTCTAGTCGGTATGATTTCGCTAGGATCGATGTCTTTTCGGACTTTACTGCGGTAATCGTATTTTTCAGCCACGATAGCCACCGCCTTTCTCTTTGTACTTTTTAGCTAGCAACTGCGCCTTACGGGCTGACCATTGACCAGCGGCTGTACCCTGAACTGCCTGCGCCTTAATTGACTCAAACAGCTTTTTACGCATACTAGGCTTGGTGTAGTTACCAGCTTGATTTACTTTTGACTTGACCTTACCGCCCTTTTTAGCCTCTACGACCTTGTCGCCTTCGTCTTTAGGGGGGTAGTACGGCATCTTGCGCTGACCCTTAGGTGGAACAAAACGCCATTCATCATCGCGGTGACCTTCTGGGCCGTTTTTTTCGGTGGTTTTCACCCGGCCTTTATTGCTAAAGGCAACCGGCTTCATAGCCCGACCCATACCGCGACAATTCATCATGTCAGCACATCCTTCCTTTGGTCTTACCACGCTTGGCGATACCATCACGAGATTTAACTGAACCGCCTTTTTTCATACGAGGCGCTGCAGCAAGGGCGGTACCGGGCATCCCGGGTTTCTGCATGGACGGGTTCATGGCACTGGGAGGTGGCATCTGAGGCATCCCGGGTTTCTGCATAGACGGGTTCATGGCACTGGGAGGTGGCATCTGAGGCATCGGGCCTTGTTGAGCACTAGGACGCATTTGACCGCTTGCGACTGCTTGACGCGCTAAATCCATTGCTGCCATAGGTCCACTTTGACGAGCACGCTCAGGTCCCCCCGCAGGAGGCCGCATTTGACCCATTGCGGCTGCTTGACGCGCAGGCATCGGGCCTTGTTGAGCACGTTGAGGTCCGCCAGCAGGAGGCCGCATTTGACCCATTGCGGCTGCTTGACGCGCACGCTCAGGTCCCCCCGCAGGAGGCCGCATTTGACCCATTGCGGCTGCTTGACGCGCACGCTCAGGTCCGCCAGCAGGGAGGGGCCCACGTTGAGCGGGGCGCGGAGCAGGTTGTGTACGTGATGAGCGATTGCTTCCAAATCCACCACGCCCACGACCACGGTTACTACTTCTTGGGTTAAAAGCCATGATTTACCCCCTTAACACATACGACCGCGAGTCTTGCCACGAACAGCAACGCCATCAATTGAGCCGCCGTGCGCGTACTTCATTGTGCCGCCACCCATCATCTTCTTGGGCTTTTTCTTTTTATGCTCGCTGTCTTTCATCATCTTGCCGTCGGGCATACGATGCATGCCTTTGGGCACCTTGCCGCCTTTTTTCATACCGTAACCGCCACCGCTCTTTTGATACCCTTCTTCTTCCATATCGTTTGCACGGTCACGAAGAGCGTTGGCACGCTCTGTCGCATTAGGGCCACCTGCGGCTTCAATTTCATCCGCTTTCTTACGCATTTGGTTGGGGGTCATGGTAGTTCCTTAGCTATTAGAGCTTTTTTGCTCTCGAATAAATACATCTATCTTGTTATCTAGTCGATCAAGCCGGTCGATAACGCGGTTAATGTCGTGATGGACATCTGCTTTAGTCACGTACTCTTTGGCGATTTCCTCGCGTGTACGGTTAACCAGTATCGTAATACGGCCTAATTCAGCGGCTTTTTCACGTAATACCCATCCGACCAGTGCAATAACACCACTCAGAATCAGGTTCCAAAGCATCATGTCCATTTCAACACTTCCACGCTCTAAGACTCTTGTTTATACGGCTGTTCGGGTCTTTGGCTGTCTTGGAACTCGTCAGCTTGGACTTCATCCCAGACATTCTGGCGCAGAAGGACTTTCGCCGTGCTGCGTCTTTGTCGGTCTTTGGATTTGGAGCGGGGGCCTTCAGGCCCGGCTTGCCGGGGTTCGCCTTGTTGTAGGAGGCTCGCCCTTTGGCGTTTAGCCCGCCCTTCTCGGACTTGCCCTCTTTCCTCGTCCATGCCGCTGTCTTAGCCATAGAACACCATTACTGAAGCAACTGTAGTCACATCAGCATATACGTTGGTCTGGAACAGTAAGCCTTCACCGGGGAACTCGATGTAGTCTGAAGCCGTAGCCCCAGCCAGAGTGTTCAGTGTGACTTTAATTGCGCCAGAAACACCGCCGTCGCGCAGAACAACGCTACCTGCACCAGCCGCTGGGACGATGTAGACAGCCTTCACACGCGTACGGGCGATAGTTTCGCCATTTTGATTCAGCATCTGCCCATCGGTTGTCCGTGGGGCACTAGCAAGAATATCGGTCTGCATATTAGCTCCTTACAATGAATTAAACCCCGTTACCGGGGCGAGCTAAATTAACCAGCAGAAACGGCTAAGGTACCAGCGTTATTCCAGATCGCGCCAGCAACGCCGGGATCAGATGTGGGAATAACTATAACGTTAGCGGTGCCAGTCATGCTGACATCTGCAGTGGTAGTAACAGCGCCCTGAAAGCCGTTTGTAGACACGACTGGGCCAGAGAATGTGGTTTGTGCCATGATATTTCCTTACATGCAAGTGTGGCGTATCTGTCTGCATGTCGTCAGCCGGGACTGTCAGATACACCGGATAACCCCGGGATGGTGTCAATATACAGTAAAAAGAAAAGGGGCGCAAGGCCCCTTTTCTTTGGTTTTATCAGGTCGAACCTGAAGTACCCCACATACCGAGGGGATCAGACCAGCCGAAGCTATAACGCTCGCGGGCCTTGTAACGCACGTTACCCGTATCGAAGTCACCGTCCATGCCTGTAGACATAGCGGTGCGAACGAAGTGCTTCATGCCGTTAGGAACGTCGGTCTTAATGAACCAAGCGTTGTTATCGGTCAAGAAGTGGTTAACGGTGTAACCCTCTGGGATTGAACCCATGCTCTTCAACGCGTTGATGTCGTTGTCGGCAGTAGCCACGCGCAAGTCGGTATCCAACAAACGCTTAGCAACGAACATCAGTGCTGGAGGCACGATCAACTTACGGGGCTTAGCAGCGATCAACAGACCACGCTCGTCTGTCCAAGCAGCGATTTGGATAACGGCGGCTTCCAAAGAAGTCTCGTTCAAATCGACTTGAGCAGCGGGAGTGTTGCTGTTTGTGCCACCACCAACCAAGGGGTGAGCAGTGCTGAACAGAGCAACGTTGTCACCACCCTTATAAGAGGCAGAGAAACCGTTGTTCAAAACAGCAGCAGCTTTAACCTGCTTGGTGTAAGCCATAGCACGAGCCAGAGCCTTGGTGTAACGAGCAGACAAGCTGTCGTACAGGTTATCTTCAACCGCTTCTTCAGTGATTGAGAAACCCAAAGCAATGGTTTCGTGGTTGTAGCGAGTAGTCCAAGCCTCTTGCGCGTTGTCATAAGCGATGGCAGAGCCTTCAGCCTTGACAGGTGCAGAGCCGAAGCCAGATAGCTTGGTCTCTTCTTCAAATGAGCGCTCAGAAGATTCAGTTTCGTAAACCTCTTTGTGCTCTTCGCCGTACTTTTGATACTCCAGACCAAACAATGCGTTTAAGCCGGGGAGCAGCTCTTTCAGTAATTGACTGCGTGAAATAGCCATTTTAATTTACTCCTTATAGGCCAACGTTGTTGGTCATCTGGTGAGCGCCGGGGTTGAACTTAACCAACACGTCGGGGTATGAATCACTCGCCGGAGAGACATGAGCAACGATACGGAACGCTGCTGCTGCGGTTTGCACCGTAGCATCCAAAGCCGAAGTAGAGTTACCAGTAGCGGTGTTACCCGTGCTGGTGCTCTGAGCAGCGGCAAAGAACGTGTTTGCTCCGATCACGGTTTGTGCGCCTGCGCCGTCAAGCTGGGCTTGGAACAGCACGTTTGGATCATCAACCACATACGCCTTGATAGCGCCGCTGTTAGCGGTGCCACTGGGGTAGTATTGCGCGTTGATAATTTGGCCTTGAGCATTGACGTACTGGCAACCGACGAAAACGCCGATACCACCAACGCCAGAGGTGCCACTGATGCTGTTAGTGGTCAGGTCTGCACCCGTACCAGTAGCCAGCGCAATGTAACCATCTGCTCCAATGATAACAACTTGACCATAGAACAGGTTTGTTGCCTCACCTGCTGGATCGATCAAGTACTCACTGACAGCGCCCGCATAGGGCATGCCGTCAGCACGTTTTACGGGTTTTAGACCGTAAGCTGATGCGGTATTTGCCATTTAAGGACTCCTAAAAATTAAGAACCAGAACCAAAAGTGACCTTCGATTTTCTGTCCGAGAACAGAGGCATGCGAGGATCATTCTCACGAAGAAAATTGTTGTCCACCGAATCCACTTGGGCTTGTGCTTGCTTCTCATAATAAGCAGCACGCTGCTGGAGGAACTCCTCCGGGATACGACAGAGCAACAGACCACCGATCTCAATATTCCCTTTAAAGCGGGTGTCTTGAGAAGCTAGGTGCATCATTTCAGGATAATCGTCGGTTTTACACGCTTCATACCCTTCGCGGAATTTTGCAGAGACGTTCTGTGGGTCGGGTTGACCCATCATACTCACCCGTACCCAGCGGTGTTTCCATCCGGGTCGGTCGTCTGGCGTGGGCAAAGTTTCCGGTGGACGCCATGCCTCGGCACGAGCGTACTGTTTACGTGAATCAAGTTCACGATCCAATCGGTTTTGTTGTCCAGCCATTTTTAAGCTCCATTCCGTAAGTTAGCAACCTGTTTAGCGTAAAGTTCTACTGGTACCCCAATTCGCTTAGCAATAGCGATCTGAGATGCCGTTAGCCTTACCTTATTAGGTGAGGTGCTGCGGGTAGCCGGAGCCACAACCGTAGCGGGTTTTGATGCACGGCGCGGAGGTTCATCCTCTTGAGCCGGTTCGGATGCTTGATTTTGAGGAGCACCACTACCCTCATCGCTCCCGAAATAATCGGGGAAGGTTCTACGCATAGTCCTATCAATTTCTTGGTAGTACCGATCCGTAGACGGATCAATTCCGCGATCTTCAACCAACTCTGAGTGCAGCCCTAGAGCGAACGCAGTCATGCGGCGATTTTGTCCAAACCAACCATTTTGACTGCGCCAATTTTCAGCGCGTCGGTCAACAGTTTGCGGCTGTTGTCGTATTTGTAACTCTTTTTCCTCAACTTGTAAAGGCTTTAAAGATGCTGTCTTATCAATTTTTAATGTAGCACGAGCGATCTGTTCTTGTGCTGCCACAATTGCATCAGTATCTCCCTCGTCATAAGCCGCTCGATAAGCCCGCTTAGCTGCCTCTAGTTCACTCTCAGCGACCTGTTTAGCCTGATCGATGTACTCTTGACTGCCAGAAGCCAATTGTCCTTGGAGCTTTCTATTCTCCTCGAATAGCTGTTTGGCGTACTCTTCTGCGGCTTGACGCTCGCGCAGAGCCGCTTCCTTCGCTCGACGCTCATCATGGTACCCACGAGTGAACTTTTTAATTCGTTTCTGTACCTTCTCGTCGTAAGAAGCTAATTCTTCCTCAGTAACTTCTTCGGGAGGCTCGGCAGGTTTACGGCCTCGATCCTCTTCTGGGGTGTCATCTTCTACCTCAAAAGAAAACTCTTCCTCTTCCGATTCTTGTTCCTCGGCTTTGGGTTCGTCTACTTCGTCGGGGAATTTAAACTCTTCGCCTTCAAACTCATTCTGTGCCATAAATTACTCCTTACGCTCGTGAGATTCCACGGGGGTCTTCCACAACTGCTTCAACCGAATCATCGTTAATGATGCGGAATTCACGGCCATGAATCTTCAGGCGGGTGCCTGAATTAGGTCGCACGACGATGAAATCGCCCTGCTTACACGACGGTCCACTGGGGAACCGAGTCGCATCTTTATACGCATCAGGACCAACTTTTACGACAAACAATACGGGGGTCAAAACCTCTTCGTAATGTAGTGTAGAGCCAGCTTTAATAATGCCACTTTCACTTTCAGCGAACTGCTCTATTGCTTCTGGAACAACGCACAGAAGATGGTAAGTTCTGGGGTCGGGCAACTGTTTGGCTTTCTCTTCAGCGGAGGTATTTAGTACCTTCGATAAATCAATAGCCGTAGCGTCAAACTCAGTCGTCGTCATTGGAATGCTCCATTCTTTGCACAAGGTCTCTGACAATAGACTCTGCATGCGTAAGACCCCGGATTACGCCACAGAGATACCGATACTCAGCGTAATCCGCTGCTCTACCGATGCTTAAAAAATCGCTCTGCTCTTGGCGGAGCTTGTCGAACTCCGTCAGCAGGTAATGAATTACTTTGTCGTCCATTCAACCTCCCGTTATTTTTTCGGTTGTTGACGAGGCTGAAACATCTGGGCACGCTCTTTCGCAATCTGTGCGCCTATCTTCATACCCTCTAGTTGGTCTTTAGACTTCAGGTTAGCTTTATCGGAAGCGACTTTTGCCCCAATCTGCATCGCAGCAATACGCTCCTGTGTCTGCAAGCGTTGCTTCTCGATGACAAGCTGGTCGGCTTTAGCCGCAGCGTCAGTAGCAAGTTTTTTCTCTTCCAACTCCATTTTCTTCATCTTGAGTTGCAGCTCTTGCATCTGCATCTGAAGCACGGGGTCTTGCATCTGCTGTTGAGCTTGTTGCTGCTGAGCTTCTGCTTGATCGCGTTGTAAGAGTCGAGCTGACGCCTTGGCTGCAAGCTGAGCCACTTGCGCTGCCACTTCCGGCTCCATATTCTTGTTCTGATCTTCAGACGGCATAGGCAGGCCAAGCTGCTCTTCGATTTGTTTGCGATACTCGAACGCCACGTGCTCGTTGATGTGCGCCATCATCGCAGCCTGCATCTGCTGCGCCATCGGGTTCTGACCCACGATCTGCATAATCTTCGGGTCTTGCATCGCTGCCATGTGCACAGCAATATGGGCCTGATGGTCTTGCTCGATAAACGCCTTGACAGGTTTGCCAGTAAGCAAGTTCTGGTTCTCCTGCACTGGATCGACTGGAGTCTGATCGTCCTCAATCGGCACCAGCTTGTCAGCGTTCTTCACACCCAACACCTCAATCATCTGACGGTGTAATAAGGGCAAGTTATACAACTGTGGTGCTGCTTGAGCCAACTGCATCACGGCCTGATACTGAACAACCTTCTGCGCCATCGTGCTAGCGTTAGGGTCGCTCACAGGAATAACATCGGTTACGTCATAGTCAACGCCCTTAGCCTTACGACCGCCAGTCTCAGGTTTGTAGTCGTAGTCATCGTCGGTGTAGTCACGGATGACACCCTTCAACAACTTAAACTCTTGGCGCATTGAGTAGTGCAAGCGAGCCTGCACAGCACCCATAACTTTCAACATACGCTCAAGGATGGCAAGCGTCGTACCCACAGGGGCATTAGCGCTCATATCGCTTACGTTCAAATCCCCAGCAGAGGCAAACGAGCGACCCTCCTGCACAATGTTCTGGAACAGAGCAAACAAAACTTGGCTCGGCTCTTTGTACGGCAGGTTAAGAATGTTGTCACGGATACTGCCGCTAGGCACGTCCACATCACGCCACTCACCGGGAGCAATCGGTGTGTCATCACCCTTGATACGCAAGCCTCGTGACTTCAAGCCACCGGGGAGGTTAGATAGAGTTCCTGCGTCCACCAACTGACGGATCAACATCGTGGCTGACTTGGCGTAACCACCAATCAAGTGGATAAGGCCGTATCCATAGAACCCGAAGCCAGGAATATACTGATAATGCACAAAGTGCATGCGCTTGGTCTGTAGCTCATCATCCTCGCGCCAATTGCGACGAATAGATAGGATGACCCCAGTACCCTTCTCGATAGTCACCACGTACGGCAGCGCGATGCCAGTCAGCTTGCCCTTATCATCCTTGTCCTCGTACCCAACCAAGTCCAACTCGACGTGCATCTCAAGGATACGGAAGCGGCTGTCGCTCGTCGCAGAAAACCCTTGTTCTTTGGCCTTCTGTTTCTCTACGTCATCAAGTTCGCTGCTAGGCTCGCCTAAGTCAACATCGCTATAAAACCCTGCGGCTTGTAACTTAAGAACTTCGTTCTTGGTCTTACGCATGACGTGCGTGACCCGCTCGGCGTTCTCTAAACTAGACGCTCCATAGGGCGCTACGATGTCCTCGGCGGGAACAAACATAGCAACCTGACGACCCTTGTTTGGATCGTAGTAAATCTTCTTGAAAGCGGAACCGGAAATAGGTAGACTCCACAACATGCGTTCATGTTCTGGGCGATATTCGGGCATGCCTTCTGTCAGCTCGTAGTTCATATCATCACGAACACGTTCTGCGGCGTCTTCTTTTTCAGGGGTTATTGCGCCCAAAATTTGGGTCTTAACCGGGCCGGAGGCGGGGAACGTCTCCATAATCGCTTCACTTTGAAAGCGCACAACTGATTCAGTGAGCATGGGATGGAATACACCACAAGCACCTTCCCACGGCTCCGTACGATCCTCGTACTTAAGGCCCAAGAGCTTCATACCCTCGACGTATGTCTCCATCCACTCTTTGCGGTCGTTTACGTCTTTCTCGAAATCAGCTACTAAGTCACCACCCAAGGAATCCAAATCTTCGTCGGACATAAAGTCTGCAAGGTTTGCATCGAAATCTTCTGCGGTTGGTTCTTGCTTTTTAAGCTCGATCTCCATACCACCCATTTCAATACTTACTGATTCTGGGTCTTCGATTTCGATTTCGACTTCTGGCTCAACCATCATGGCATCTTCAATACCAACGGGAGCTGCGTACAAACCTTTGTCGATTCCACTTGTAGCCATGCTTAATCCTTAAACTGTGTAATAGCGCTCTTTACTAGAGCTTCTGAAATACCGAATATCCTCTGGCTCATCAAGTGGCAACCGGAGGAACCCACCTTGACGGAAACGCATTAAGGCAAGCGTTGTCGCGTCAACCAAGTCATCGTGCTCTCCAGATGGGAAAGCCGCAATCTCGTCCACTAACTCTTCTGCCCATCGTGTTCGGGGCACCCAGACCTTGCCAGAGGCAATAATGTCTGAGACAGAGTTTAATCGTGCTATCTTGTCCTGTCCACGGCTAGGCGTGTACTCCTGCACAGGCACGCCCATCGAGCGTAACTCATATATAAGCGGAGCGCCACTGGCCTTTTTCTCGACAATCATCGAGTCAGGCTCCCATTGGTTGTACCAATTAAGCACATCGCGCTTGAGTTCTACCCACTCAACCCGCTTTTTATAACTGTCTAGAAGGATTAGATTGGGCGTATTGTTATCTTCTTCGTTGTACCAAACACCCCACGTTGTGCCCGCAGAATAGTCAGCCCGTTGGTTCTTCTCAAACGCCGTATCCCAGCTCTGGAGTATGTAATCGCACGGGGGTGGATCGTCCCCCTCCCACCATTGCCACCAATCACGTTTAATAATGGCCGATTCGTTACCTACAGGGTTCTGCTGATACTGTGCT
>Ga0222715_10002382_pt1 | contig 17259 bp, 13 predicted proteins | sample C33_9DmetaG_FD_165056 | JGI IMG/M metagenome (GOLD analysis project Ga0222715, IMG submission 165056) | Estuarine water microbial communities from San Francisco Bay, California, United States - C33_9D | ecosystem: Environmental > Aquatic > Marine > Unclassified | place: USA: California... | reverse complement strand
TATAAATAGGTGGCCATGACCCGCGCCGTGTCGAGCATGCGGTTAGAAAAACCCCATTCATTGTCATACCAGGCCATGACTCTGACGAGATGGTTTTGATTGACATAAACCTGGTCTGCCACGAAGCTGGAAGAATGAGGATCGTGGTTCATATCGGTTGAGACCAATGGATCATCCACATATCCAAGGACGCCTTTTAATCCATTATCGCTCGCGAGTTTAAACGCCTTGCGAACCTCATCAGGGTCTGCCGGTTTTTCTGTCGTGACCGTGAGATCAACCATGGATACGTTGGGCACAGGCACTCTGACGGCCACGCCGTCCAGTTTCCCATCAAGCTCCGGGAGGACTTTACCGATAGCTTTGGCTGCACCGGTTGTTGTCGGAATCATTGAAAGAGCAGCGGCCCTTCCGCGATATGGATCCTTGTGCATGGCATCGAGCGTCGGTTGATCGCCTGTATAAGCATGGACTGTGGTCATAAGACCGCAGCTCACCCCATATTGCGAGTGCAAGACTGACAATAAAGGCGCCAAGGCATTTGTGGTGCAAGAGGCGTTAGATACGAATACGTCTGACGCATCGATAACGTTATCATTGACGCCGTAAACAACGGTTTTCGTATCATCTTTTGCCGGCGCTGACATTAACACACGCTTTGCCCCGGCCATAATATGTTTGCCGCACAGATCCTGGGTTAAGAAGAACCCAGTACATTCCATGACAATATCAATACCGAGCTTAGTCCAAGGCAGGTTTTCGGGGTTTCTTTCTGAAAGGCACTGAATGTCGTATCCATTGACCGTGATATGGGTATCACTCGCCTCTATCTTTGCGTCAAAGCGGCCATGAACACTGTCATATTTAAGCAAATGGGCTAACCGTCCGGCTTCAGCCAAATCATTGATGGCAACGATTTCAAGGTCGTTTTTACCGCTTTCAACAAGAGCTCGTAAGACCATACGGCCGATGCGGCCAAATCCATTAATTGCTATACGCGTGCCCATAATTATCCTTCCAGCTTGTTCTTGATCTTCGTTGTTATGTTGGTGGCCGTTAGGCCGAATTCAGTGAACAATCTGGTGCCGTCAGCTGAGGCTCCAAAATGATCCAGCCCGAAAGACAAACCGTGTTCACCCACCCATTTATGCCAGCCGGAGACTGTTCCGGCCTCGATGGACACACGCAGTTTTGTGGGGCCGAGGATATCAGATCGATAGGCTTCAGATTGTTGCCAGAATAACTCTTGGCACGGGACTGATACCACGCGGGCTCCAATGCCGGTTTTTTCCAGGTTTTTCTGCACCTCTACGGCGAGGCCAACTTCCGAGCCGGTTGCATATAGCGTCACTTTGTGGCCCAATTCGCTTTCAGAAATAATATAAGCGCCGAGCGCAGCCTTGTTTTCACCCAGCATTGGCTCTTCTATCCGCAAAAGCGGGAGGCTTTGCCGTGAAAGCACCAGAATAGACGGGGTCCGGCTTGATAGGGCTGCTAGGGCCCAACATTCAGCTGTCTCCACGGCGTCGCAGGGTCTGAATACATTTAAATTTGGTATCAGCCTTAGGCTCTGAATATGTTCTATCGGTTGATGGGTCGGGCCATCAGCACCCAGACCGATTGAGTCATGTGTCATCACATAGATGACGTTGATTTCCATAAGGGCAGATAGCCTGATGGCTGGGCGGCAATAGTCGCTAAAGACAAGGAACGTGCCGCCATAAGGTGTGTATGGGCCGTGCAGGGCAATGCCGTTCATGACGGCGGCCATGCCGTGCTCACGTACACCGTAGCGTATGTAATTTCCGCCGCAATTGCCGCGTTGGATGTCGATATGATGGTCGGTACGTGTCCCGTTGGAACCGCTGAGGTCCGCTGAGCCGCCAATCAGCCACGGCGCGTTTGGGACAATTTTCTGCAAAAATTTCTGTGAAGAAACGCGGCTCGCATCACTTGATTCTATTTTGACCGACTGAACTTTAAATTCAAATAGCTCCTGTGACCAATCCGGTTTTACACTGGCATTTTGAAAAGTTGCGACTTGCTCTTTGATGTCGCCACCCTGATTTTCCAGGGCCTTGGTCCAATTTCCGAGGATATCGTCATTGGCTCGGCCGACTTCGCGCCATTTTGACAATATTTCATGAGGTATATGAAATGGCTCGGCAGACCACCCTATGTCGGCTTTGAACTGGAGAATTTCTTCAGCCCCCAAGGGTGAGCCATGTATTTTAGACGTACCGCTTTTTGTGGGAGCGCCTTTGCCGATGGTTGTTTTGCAGCAAATCAGGGATGGGCGGTCAGATTGTTTCGCCCTTGATATGGCATCATCTATTGCACCGAAATCGTGCCCGTCAATAGTTGCCACTTCCCAGCCATAAGAGAGGTAGCGATGTGCAATGTTTTCGGTTTGAGCAATATCCGTGCTTCCATCAATCGTGATACTGTTGTCATCAAACAAGACGATGAGTTTTGAAAGTCCTAGATGCCCGGCCAAAGAGGCTGTCTCATGGCTGATGCCCTCCATCAGGCACCCATCTCCCGCTATGACATAGGTGTGGTGATCTATGATATCATCGCCAAGTTCGGAATTGGCTTTGCGTTCAGCGATTGCCATGCCTACAGCTGAAGAGACACCTTGCCCTAATGGGCCGGTCGTCATCTCAACGCCGCGTGTGTGTCTGTATTCCGGGTGACCGGGCGTCAAACTACCCCACCGCCGAAGAGACTTGAGTTGTTCAAGTGTCATGTCAGGAGAACCGATCAGGTAAAGCAAGGCGTATAGAATAATTGACCCGTGCCCTGCTGATAGAACGAACCTGTCCCTATCGAGCCATTCAGGATCTCGCGCCACAAACTTGAGATGATTGCGAAACAGGATTGTAGCAACGTCCGCCATACCGAGCGGCATTCCTGGATGGCCCGAGCCAGCATTTTCAACACTGTCAGCGGCCAGCACTCTGATGGCGTTTGCCATTCTTGCTAATTCGGATCTGGAATTCATAGTACTCATTTTTTCTAAGTATTTTGAAGTTTATAAACCAACTTAAACGTTTAAGCAATTAGGAAGTGTCTGACAAACTAATAAATCCATCAACTAAAAAGTTTACATGAATAACGCGCAAAAAATGCTCTAATGAGGAATATCCGCATCCTGTTTTGCGCACACAAAAAGGGGCGGACCGAAGTCCACCCCTTAAATTCTCCCCCAAGTCAAAAGGTCTAGAATTTTCCTTTTACGGAAAATGTGACGGTGCGGGGAGCGCCGATAAAATACCGATCCAGAGACCCTGAGCGAGCCGTGATATCTTCTCCTCCAAAGTTACCAGCCGCACCAAATTCGGGAAGTGTGGCAGTCGCTCCAGAAACAGAAGAAATATATTCTTCGTCGAAAACGTTGTCGATATTCATTTGAAGAGTTAATCCATTAAACACATCGACTTCATACTGCGCGAGGACCCCAACTGTTGTGTGAGACGGCAATTCGTCAAGCCCCAATGGAGACCAAGCTTCGACGCCGCCAGCCGCTGGACCGCCATTACCGAAACAGAAGAACGGATTACAGAAACCAGGTGTGATAAGGTGGGCCCCAACGCGTTTGCCAGTGTGGTTGACATTTGCTTCGAGCCGGAGGTTGTCATTTGCATCCCAGCCGACTTTACCAAACAAAGAACTCTTTGGAATATCACGGACGCGTTCACCGGCAATTACGCCAACTTCGCGGAGCGCCAGAGCTTCAGCAGCATTGGCGGCTTCGCCATGCTTTGCGTTTTGGTAGGCGTATGATGCGTAAATGTCCAAGGCGCCAAAATCATGGAAACCTGTGACTTCAATACCTTCGGTTTTCTGACTTCCTAAGTTTTCAGATTTAGTTGCTGCATTACCCGTAACAACCTCGACGGGGTCGACAAGCGCGTCCAAAGGCGTAAACCCAATGAAACCATCTGCATCGATGACGTATCCTTGAATTGAGAAAGCAGAATTATCTCCCACAAACCGGATACCGATATCAGCGTTTTCGCTTTCGATACCTTCAAGGTCGGATGTAATGGCGGCAGTACTTCCGAGGAAAGTATCCTCGGGAATACCAGACCAGTTTTGTGCGTAAGCTCCGAAAATTTCAACGCTGTCAGTTAACTGGAAATTTGCGCCAATTTTGGGCAAAAGACCAGAATCGCGGGAGATGTCAACTTCGCCTTGATACTCAAGGGGTGAACTTGCTTTATAACCCGTATCGAGCCATGTCAGCCCAGCATCGACATTTAGACGTTCGTTGAGCAAGGAGAATTGCGCTTGGCCGTATAGCATGGTCGTGGTCACCTTAGCGTTACGCTCATAATCAACATAGGTCAGATTATTTCTATCTATTTGAATACTTGAGGCAGGATCCGTCAGCGGGAAGAAATTTCGATCTTCATTTGCCTTGCTAGATTCGAACCAAACACCACCGCGAAGACCCGCGAACGGGCTATCCGTATTTTGATTTTCATACGCCAGCTCTGCTGTCGCCCCGTAGCGGTCACGATCACGAGGTGTAATCCGCAAATCTGTTGGCTCACCAAAGTTACTTCTGTCCGCGCTAGGCGTTGCCGTAACGGCTGGGCGGATAGCCGAATTGTCAGCAGGATCGTAGCCAATTAAGCCTCGCGGGTCACCGCCAGCAATGGTACGGGCGCGATCTTGGAGGGAATTAGATTCTCCTTCACCCTTGTGCCAATAGGGATTAACCTCGAAGGTCAAAGCGTCTGACAATTGGAAATCTGCATTTAAGTAAACGAGAAGATCTTCACGGAAGCCGCCAAAAGCCGGGCCATAAGGTTGCAGGCTATTAATCTGGTCAAGGCTCGGAATGCCGCGGAAGTTACCAACAGCACCATCAGAACGCGGGTTCGCTAAAAAGAGTGGCTGAGTGATGATGTTAAAGTCATTATACTGTAGGTCGTTCCAATTCGCGTTAAATGCAAAGCGGTGACCGCGCTCAGTCTCCTTGACAAGTTTTAAGGCTGCATGTTGCCGCTTATTCGAACGATCGCCACCAGCCCAAACATCTGTATCAGAGTCTGAATAGCTTACATAACCTGTAAACCCAGGTAATAATTCACCAAAGTCCGCGCGCGCAAATAGTCGGCGATGATCAAAAGAGCCCGCACTGGCTTCAAACGTAAACCCTTGTTCACTTGACGGGTTAGACGTTTCAAAGTTCATGAAACCACCAAGTCCAAACCGGGTTGGTGAGCCGATTTCACCAGAACTTTGAGAGACAACGATACGGCCTACATTCGAGCTATCCAAGAAACGGTTGGCAGGGCCGCCGCCTTGTGTCCGGCTGTCTCCTGTCGGAACGCCGTCAACTGAAAACCCAATTTGCTCATCAGTTAATCCCCGGAGATAAATTTCATATGAGAATACGCCACCGCGGCTATCACCCGTGCTGACCTGAACACCTGGAATTTGATTTAAGCTTTGCGTGATTTCAGCGCCGAATGGACGATCCTCAATATCTTCGGCGCCAATTGTAAATGTGGCTTGCGTAAGACCGCTACCGAATTTCTCCGCAACGCCAACGACAATAATTTCGTCGACTTCTGCTTCAGTAGAGCTAGAAGACTGCGCTACTGCTTGAGATGCGAAAGACAATAGAGTCGCCGTCGCACAAACTGTCGTGAGTAGTTTAAACTTTGATGAAACCATATTGAATTCCCCTTTAGAATGATGAGCGAACGACTTCGCATTTATTACTTAAACGTTTCAGCATTACGACAGATAACCAAAATTTTGATTAATTCAATACAAATTTTGCAAAATATTAAACGTTTAAGCATCATAGTGGCAAATTTGCCACAATATGGGCATTAGAAAAGGAGAAAGGTAAGCGCTACACACTTATGAAGAGAGCTTGTGCTGATCTAAACAAGATTGAAGTTCGTTCATCAATTTTGTTTTCCGGTCTGATTCTAAATAGGCACCATTGAAACTATTTTTAACGAGTGTAACAACCTCATCGGCTTTCAACTCCAGCGCATCAGAAATTTCAATGAAATTGTCATTCATATACCCGCCAAAATATGAGGGATCATCAGAATTGACCGTTGGCTTCAAATTAAGTTCCAGCATCCGCCTGAGCGGGTGATTTTTTAGATCATCCACAACACATAGTTTCAAATTCGATAGCGGACAAACGGTCAATGTCATCTTATCCCTTACCAGCCGATCGATTAGCTTATCGTCTTCCAATGATCTATTGCCGTGATCAATTCGGTCGACTTTCAAAACATCAAGAGCCTCAAATACATATTCAGGAGGCCCCTCTTCACCAGCATGGGCGAAAATTTTCAAGCCAAGTGAGCGCGCCTTTTTAAATACGTTTTCAAATTTTGATGGCGGATGGCCAAGCTCCGAAGAATCAAGCCCCACCCCGAGCAATCGGTCTATGTAAGGCATGGCTTCTTCAAGTGTTTCGAAAGCGGACTCTTCACTCAAATGGCGAAGAAACGACATGATCAAGTGTGATGAAATATCAAAATCGCGCTCTCCATCAGCCAATGCATCTAAAATTCCTTCAATTGCATCGGAAAAAGCAACACCGCGCTCTGTATGTCCCTGCGGATCGAAGAATATCTCGACATGGCGGCAATTGTCAGCATGAACGCGTTTAAGATACGCATAGGTTAAATCATAAAAATCTTGCCGTTTTTGCAGCACGGACATGCCCTGATAATATATGTCCAGAAATTCTTGAAGATTACTGAATTTATAGGCAGCGCGAATTTCATCGACAGACTTATAAGGAAGCTCAATATTATTTCTGGTTGCCAACTCAAACATTTGTGCGGGCTCAAGGCTTCCCTCAATATGAAGATGAAGCTCTGCCTTAGGGAGATCCTGGATGAATTTATGTAATTTGGTCATATTGCAACTCTCTTTTTTCTGTCTTATACATCAAACTTAATCGTTTAACTAGATTTTTGGCAATTTCCATTTATTGTGTGCTGATACTGCATGAATGCGGTCTCTTTAAATTTGACCGATCGCGGCTTTAACGGTTTTCGTAAAAGCCTCCCAATTTGTATCTCGATCAATAGATGCATCAATCATCCAAGATCCGCCAACAGCGATAACATTCGGGCATGCGAGATAATCCTTAACCATATCACCCGTGATTCCACCGGTTGGCATAAAATTAATGTTAGTAAGTGGAGCGGCTAGAGACCGAAGAGCCGCTGCTCCGCCGTTACTTTCGGCCGGAAAGAACTTCAGATATCTAAATCCATATCGGTAGAGTGTTAAAGCTTCGCTAGCGGTGGCAACGCCTGGAAAGACTGGCCGTTTTACGCCAGTGAGAATTTTGCATAAGTGCTTATCAGTGGCAGGCGTCACCACAAAATCGCTTCCTGCATCGATGACGTCTTCAACATCTTGCTTAGTGAGAATAGTGCCCGCACCAACGATAAGCCGCGATGTTGATCGTTTCATGATTTTCATTGCGTCCAGCGCCTCAGGCGTTCTAAGCGTAACCTCCGCGACAGTAATGCCGGCATTTTCTAATGCCTTAGCCAGATCACCCGCGATAGCGACATCATAAATCGTAAGTACTGGAACAAGCGGGCATTTCTTTAAAGCAGAAAGAATTCCGCTATATTGTGAGTTCATGTCGCCACTCCGGCGCCAGCTTCGGCGGTCCCGCAATGCTGGCGAAACGCACCAAACAGGTCCCGGCCAAATCCAATACGATTTTGATTAGATTTAAACGGAACGAGGGGACGAGCATCAAAGTCCTCAGGCTCCACATCAATACTCAATTTGCCATTCTTAACATCAAGTGTGATGACATCTCCGTCTCGGATGCGAGCGATTGGACCGCCATGAGCTGCTTCCGGTACGATATGAATAGCTGCAGGCACTTTTCCCGACGCGCCAGACATTCGCCCATCCGTGACGAGAGCAACCTTAAACCCTTTGTCCTGCAATACTCCAAGTGAGGGTGTAAGCTTATGAAGCTCAGGCATACCATTTGCAGCCGGGCCTTGAAACCGAACGACCACAATACAATCCTTATTAAGTTCGCCATTCTTGAAGGCTTCGAGCATATCATTTTGATCCTTAAAGACCACTGCCGGCGCGGTTACATTTTGATATTCGGTTTTAACGGCGGACGTTTTTACGATTGCGCGACCAAGTGGACCATTTAAAACCGTCATCCCTCCGTCGGGACTGAATGGTTTTTCGACGCTATGCACAACAGTTTCATCGAGCGACTTTATAGGCGCAGGCTTCCAGCCCAATACACCATCTTTTAGATGAGGTTCTTGCGCGTATGCTCGCAATCCTTGGCCCATAATGGTTGTCACATCCTCATGTAGGAGACCGGCATTCAATAATTCGGATATGACCAACCCGACGCCTCCGGCGGCGTGAAAGTGGTTAACGTCAGCCTGACCGTTGGGATATATGCGTGTCAATAAAGGGGTGATTTTTGAAATTGCATCAAAATCATCCCATGTCACAATGATCCCTGCGGCTTTAGCAATTGCCGGGATATGTATTGCATGATTGGTTGAGCCTCCTGTCGCCATTAGTCCAACAATGCCATTCACTATCGATTTCTCAGTTATGACATCAGCAATTGGTATGTACTGATCTCCAAGGTTCGTTATTTCGACAGCACGTTTTGTGGCAGCTTCCGTCAATGACCGACGTAGCGGTGTGCCTGGGTTTACGAATGCAGCGCCGGGTAAATGCAAGCCCATTATTTCCATCAACATTTGATTGGAGTTGGCTGTACCATAAAATGTACAAGTACCGGGGCTATGGTAACTTTCTGTCTCAGCCTTCAAGAGTTTATCTCTATCCACCTTACCTTCGGCGTAAAGCTGTCTTACACGAACCTTTTCTTTGTTCGGGAGACCGGATGGCATAGGACCAGCAGGTACAAATATCGCTGGCAAGTGACCAAACTGTAGCGCGCCGATCAACAGCCCCGGGACTATTTTGTCACAAATTCCTAAATAGAGTGCGGAATCATATGTGTTATGGGAAAGCGCGACAGCAGTGCTCATAGCAATGACGTCTCTCGAAAATAATGAGAGTTCCATCCCATCAGTCCCTTGGGTGACGCCGTCACACATAGCGGGAACCCCTCCGGCTACTTGAGCAGTTGCTCCACACGCCCGTGCGGCAATTTTTATGATTTCTGGATAGCTTACGTATGGAGCGTGAGCAGACAGCATATCATTATATGCACTGACAATACCGACATTTGGCCAACTGGCTCCTAAAAGTGCTTTTTTGTCAGCTAATGCGCATCCAGCAAAAGCGTGAGCTTGATTGCCCATGCTAAGAGTGGCTCTTGCGGGTCCATCGGACTGCATCGCATTTGTCAGATCTAAATAGTTTTTGCGTGTCTCTTTTGAGCGCAAAATAATACGTTCAGTAACCTTATTGAGTTGAGAGTGTATATTTTGGGTCATAATTTATGGCGCATATAAAATTGTCAGGCGAGACTGGTCTAAGCCAATGAGCTTTGCGACGGGTAGATGAGACTTGCGGAGTTCAAATGCTCGCTCCAATACGGCCCGTTTCTCATCGCCAGTGATTAAAAGCAGAACGGATTTGCAGGTTTTTATCGCCGAGTAGGTCAAGGTCATACGATCTAAATATTTACCTGTGGTTGTCGACGGCTTGGCTTTAATGGCCTGGACAACTGCGTTGCAATTTAAACTAAGGGCTTGTGCCAGTCCCTCAGCTTCTGGAAACCAGGAACAAATATGTCCGTCTATTCCCATGCCAAGGACGGCCATGCTGTTGGGGCGGAGAATGCGTTTGTATGCAGACTCTACCGTTTTTTGCCCCAATTCAGGCGATCGATGCTCAGTTTTCATGGGCACAAAATGCGCCTTTTTTGCGGGGCCAATTAGAAGTGTTCGTTTTACGAGAGCGGCGTTGGAACCGGTATCATCCTCATCAACCCAGCGCTCATCTACAAGACCGATAGTTACCTTATCCCATGGAAGAGATTCCATTGACAAAGCTGAGTAAACAGGACCCGGCGTCGAGCCACCGGATAAAAACATACTTGCTTTACCGTTTATAGAAACATCTTCTTTCAAATGTGATGCAATCTGCTGCGCCGCTTCACTTATCAGGGCTTCACGGGAGACTAACGGTCGAAACGCAATATTTGTCATTAGCCTTCCCACCATTCTCGGCCATCACGATCTAACAACATGGCGGATTGTAATGGACCTTGTGTGCCTGCCGCGTAATGCTCAAGGGGCTGGTCTGTCGTCGACCAAAGGGTAAGTAAGTCATCTACCCAGCGCCATGCCACCTCAACCTCATCGCGGCTCATAAACAGAGCAAGGTTACCGCGGACAACGTCCATTAACAGTCGTTCATAGGCGTCAGGATATCTGACGGAGAAATTCTCGGCATAGGACAAGTCCAAAGGTAAATATTTCAGACGCAATCCACCTGGCCCAGGTTCCTTAATCTGCATAAATAAACGCATTCCTTCATCGGGTTGCAAGCGCATGACTAGGCGGTTTGGGACGCGATCTGCCGTGTCAAATAAGGGGTGAGGTGTGGGTTTAAATTGAATCATGATGCTGGAACGGCGGTTTTTCATTCGCTTTCCAGTCCGCAAATAAAATGGGACTCCAGCCCAGCGTCCGTTTTCAATTTCGGCTTTTATCGCTACAAATGTTTCAGTTTTACTATGCGGGTTTTCACCGGATAGAGTCTGAAGATATCCTTGAACGTGAGAACCACCCGTCAAACCGGCTTCATACTGGGCGCGGACACTATTTTGATTGACATCTATTGCCTTAAATCTCTTGAGCGCCTTAAGCACTTTCATTTTTTCTATGCGAACATCATCAGCCTCCATAGAATTGGGCGGCTCCATTGCCACAAGACAAAGAAGCTGCAGCAGGTGATTTTGAATCATATCTCGCAATGCGCCAGATCGGTCATAATAGTCGGCCCGACCTTCAAGGCCAATGTCTTCGGCAACGGTGATTTGGATGTGATCAATTGCATTACGAGACCAGACAGGTTCGAACAAAGCGTTAGCGAACCGCAATACCAGCAGGTTTTGGACGGTTTCTTTGCCAAGGTAATGATCAATGCGGTAAATGGCATGCTCATCAAAGACCGCACCGACACCAGCATTGATTTTTTGTGCGGATTTGAGGTCTGTGCCAATTGGCTTTTCCATTACTAATCTAGCGCTAGGCGAATTAAGCCCTACCGCGCCAAGGGCTTTACATACATCAACATAAATATGCGGCGTTGTAGCTAGGTAGAAAACGCAGGGTCGACCATCGTTTCCAAGATAGGACTTTATGTTATCCCATTCCGAGCTTGCTCTGGTAATATCCATTGCCTGATATTCCAATAACTCAGAAAATTCTTCCCATATTGTTTCGTCCCAATCTTCAGTCGCATTTGCGCAAGACTTCTTGCAAATGGCGACAAATTCTTCGCGAGTTTTTTTTGAGCGGGCTACACCGATTATTTTACAAGATTTATCGATTTGGCCATCGCGGTAACGGTGAAATAATGCGGGAATGAGCTTCCGCCGCGACAAGTCTCCTGTACCGCCAAAGATGACAATGTCGAACGGATCTACGGGAATAAATTCGGAGGCCATAGGCGCTTAACGTGCCTTACAAGATTGACTGACCGGTTCCGGCCCAGTCTTTCAAAAATGCCGCTAGCCCCTTATCTGTAAGCGGGTGAGATAAAAGCCCCCGCATAACCTTGGGAGGAATTGTTGCTACATCTGCCCCTAGTTCAGCTGCTTTTACGACGTGATTGGAGCTTCTTACTGACGCTACCAATATCTCGGTTTTAAGGTCAGGGTAATTGGCGTAAATCGTCGCTATGGACTGAATAAGCTCCATGCCCTCCTGTCCAATATCATCTAGTCGCCCAATAAATGGAGAGATGTAACTCGCTCCGGCTTTCGCAGCGAGTAACGCTTGCGACGGGCTAAAACATAACGTCATATTTGTTGCGATTCCGGCATTTGAGAAATGCTTACAAGCTTCTAGCCCCGCCCAAGTTGTGGGCAACTTGACACAAATATTTTGAGCAATCTTACTTAGTTTGGTGCCTTCGGCAACCATTCCGTCTGTGTCGGTTGATGAGACCTCGGCACTCACTGGCCCATCGACAAGCGCGCAAATTTCAGCAATCGTTTTGAGCATGTCACGACCGGAACGAGCGATTAGTGTGGGGTTTGTGGTTACGCCGTCAACCATTCCGCTTTTGTGAAGCTCACGGATGTCTTCAATTTCCGCAGTATCAATAAAAAACCTCATGTCTATTTACCCCTATCTTTTTCCGTAAACTGCTTCGCAAACCGCGCGGCATTTGCTGATATCTAATTCTCCTTCAGTACGAATGCGTGATTCCATATCGATCCAATATGGAGTGCCAAGCTCGACTTCTAACTTGTCTAAGACTGCGGCTACCGTAGTTGGCCCAAGACTTCCCGAAATTCCGCAAAACGGATAGGAATGGGTCACTTTTGGGAAAGACTTAGGTGTCAATCCCTTCCCAAATGAAACGTCAAAGAGCCAGTCGACACGGGCATCGGACGGAAACTTTCCCTGACACTGAAGGGCAGGTCTAACGCCGCGTTTTGCTCCAAAAGCTTGAGAATTCGCGATTTGAGCTTCCGTACTTCCTTCGAACCCATGATTTATCTGGATTCGAGAGAAACCAGATAAATCGAGATCGATTTCGCGGCCCTGAACAATTCCCTTTGCCCAGTTTCCGCAAATATGCGCAGAAAGCCTAAGGCCCGACCTTCGAATAGCTTCCAAGTTAGTGTTATCTGGGAAAAGAGGCGTCCCGGCTTGCGCATCGTCCACCAAAACACCCCACTCAATGGGATAGATAGCTGAAAGGGCCCCAGCGCTCTCAATATGTTCTCTTCGATCTAGGCCTGTAAATGTAATATATGATGGTTCGTGGTTTCGTGTAGGCATTAAGCCACTCCTATTTTTCTTCTTGTTTTGATGACATTAAGGCCTCCACTTCAGGGTAGTGAGGCGCTGAATTGGCAGTTTTCTTTTCAACGGAAAGCGCTGCAGCAGCCGATGCAATATCAACTGCATCCGCTATATTCATTTTGTGAGCAATGCCGTAGGCAAATACGCCATTAAACACATCTCCAGCGCCTGTGGTATCAATAGCCGTCACGTTATAAGGCAGCGAGACGGAAAACCCCTCAGATCCGCCTACGATGCAACCTCGAGACCCGCATGTTATGACAACATTGCCAACACCGGTTTGATTGAGGACTGTTATGGCTGTTAATATATCTTCCCGTTCGAATGGATTTACACCCGTGAGCGTTTCAGTTTCGGTCTCATTCGGCGTGACGTAATCAACATATTTTAAGAGATTGACTAATGCCGGGTTTGCCGGCGCAGGATTAAAAATAGTGGGGATTTGTGCTTCATTCGCAGTACGAAGCGCATATTCAATAGCCTCAAAACTTAATTCGGCTTGCACGAGAACAACATCAGCGGTCAAAATGATCTTTTTTGCGTGGTCGATATCTTTTTTGGATAGATGTTGGTTCGCCCCTGCATTTACAATAATAGTATTGTTGCCCTCATGGTCGACGGCAATGGCCGCTGTACCGGTCATTGCCTCGGGATTGGTGACAAGATAGTCAATATTTACACCATTTGACTGAAGGTGTATTTTGGCTGCGTCTCCAAACTGTCCGCCCCCGATACAGCCAATCATATGCACATTGGCTCCCATCCTTGCAGCGGCAACAGCTTGATTTAGACCTTTCCCCCCAAGGTTCGCTGCAGATGAAATCGAGGAAATGGTTTCGTTGGGTTTAGGGAATTCATTGACATAGGACGTAAGATCGTAGTTCACACTGCCAATCACTACTACACGCTTGGCGCTTTGATGTTCTTGTGAACCGGTTTTCATGGTCTGCGAGCCCTAAATATTTGTAAGGATTGATTATCGTCTTTATTCGGGATATATTGTAGTTAAACGTTTAAGTCAAACTAGAAGTGACGACCACACAGAGGACTTAGCGTAAGGATTTGACAGATATTTGCATGAGGGGTTTGAAGGTTTTCTATGCACCTACAATCAAGTGAAGCCTTCGCGCAAAAACGAAAGGTAACGACTATGAAAATTCAAATTACCCTTGCATTGATTGCAATATTGTCCGCGTCTTGCAGCACGCTTAGAACCCCGACGCAACCTTCACTACCTCAATCGGAATTCTCATTCTTTGTGATGGGCGATTCACCTTACACAAAAGTTGATGAGGAAATGCTCAGAAAAGTTACGCCTATCGTAAAAGCAAGTGACGCTCCGTTTGTCATACATATCGGGGATTACAAGGGTGGTGGCACCGAATGCACGAATAGCTATGATGATCAACATGACATCTTGATATCAAACCTTTCCCCAAAACCCGTCTTTTACACACCAGGAGATAATGAATGGACGGATTGTGACAGGAACATCAACGACGTCACAGGCAAAGAATATTCGGAACTCGACAGACTAGCTAAACTGAGGAAAACCAAATTCAGAACCTTACCCAATGGAACGGCAATTTTGAATGCCAAACGGCAATCATCACAGGTCGAAAATGTAACGTGGAGATATAACAACGTTCGATTTGCAACCCTTCATGTTGTAGGCACGAATAATGGGCGAGACCAAGTGAGAGGCGATAAACTTTCTGCCGCCAAGCGCGCAGTAGATTTAAGGGACCGGAGTAATAGTGATTGGCTTCATAGAGTTTTCAAGCGAGCCAATAGAGAATCTGCTTCGGCCTTAGTGATAGCTCTCCATGGTGATATAACGGATACAGATGACAAGCCAGAGGATCTAATGTGTACAGATGTATCAGCGTCTGAAGAGCATGCTTGCGACGCATTTACGGATTTACGACACTCTATACGCGACCATTCAATTAAGTTTGGTAAACCTGTGCTGGTTATTCATGGTGACACAGACCCCTTTACACTAGATCAGAAATTTGCTGGCGAAGAGGCCGAAAACTTGTGGCGCCTTAATGCAGCGGGCGATGCCGGGCCAGGTTACGGCGTCAGCGACATAACAGAGGTTTTGGTAAGGCTTGGTGAGCCAAGTCCTTTTTCTGCAAAAGGCGTCATGACTGGAAAATTCCCTGCCACTGAAAATTAGCCACCTGCTAGCATCTAGAAAACCGCACCAATAAAACCCTAGCATCCCATAACTTAATCGTTTAAGTCTTTAATGAAACCCTGAGACTAGGAACTGCTCATGCAACTAAATAAAACTATAAATCTACTGACTTTGGGGATTGGACTCACAATGATGTTAGTGTTGGCAGCATGTTCACATCTGCCAAATAATATCGAACCAAACCTCCGAAAAGCAAAAATAGTTGAGTCAACCGACCTCGCTGACATGACCTCAAATGCTATTGCATTGGCTGAACAAGACAACGCCGCAAAAGTTTTGGTTATTTTCGATGTCGACAATACACTTTTGACGATGCCGCAAGACCTTGGAGGCGATGGTTGGTTTGGGTGGCAAAGCACGCTTCTAGAAACTGAACCCACATCAACTTCTCTTGCTGTGCGTGATTTTTCAGAGCTTATTTATCTTCAAGGCGCATTCTTTTCGATTAATGAAATGACGCTGACACAGCCAGACGCCCCAGACTTGCTTTCTTCACTACATGAAAACGACATTCAAGCCATGGCCGTCACCGCGCGAGGGCACGAGTTTCGCGGCTCTACACTTCGAGAACTCAAAAACAACGACCTTACATTCTCATTGTACCCGACATGCGGCAAACCTTTATGCTCCAAAAGCGGCCTTATTAATTCGCAGATAATTTCTGACAGCGTGAGTGCTCTGCGTGGAGCAACTGATCAAAATAAATACCGTAAGGTCTCGATCTCGGATGGCCTCGTTATGTTGGCTGGGCAGGATAAGGGCTTGTTTCTGGAATTAATTCTTGAGAGCATTGCTGGAGAGAAATTTACTCATATTTTGGTTGCAGATGACAGTAAAAAGAATATCGAAAATTACTACAAAGCTGCGCCCAATATCGATGCTGAATTGGTTTTATATCATTACACTAAAATTGAAGATGAAACGCCCCCTATAGAATCGTCAGTCGCTCGAAGGCAAAAATTAACAACAGACACGAAGCGCATAAAGCAAGCCATCTGTCTAGCTGTGCAGTCGCCATGGTGTGAGGCTAATTCTTCGCCAAGATAAAAAGCTCACTGCTAATCAGGAAATGAGAGTATTGAAAATGCGAAAACATATTATTGTCAGTGGATATGCCACAATAGACTATGTCTTAAATCTGAAGGCTCCATTTGACGGTTCAAATATAGCGCATGTACACCCGGTAAGTGCCAACACCTGGGAGCGCCCCGGCGGTGCAACGCTCTACACATCAGTCCAGTTGGCAAAGTTTGATGTTGATGCCTATCCACTTGTTTGGCTGGGCAAAGACGCGAAGGGACAGGCCTATTTAAATACATGTGAAAAACATGGGCTTTTAACCGGAGCAATTGATATTCAAGATTCCAGAGCGACCCCTTCTTGTTTCCTTTTATACCATGAAGATGGATCTCAAGGATGCCTGATCGACAACGGCGAAAATGGACACGAAACTAAGTTAGTTCAAACGCAGATTGATCTTACCCAAAAAGCAGACATGGTTTGCATAACTGCTGGTCCGCCAACTCAAACGGACACACTTTTAGAATACATTCCTGAAGACGCGATTGTGGCTTGGATTGCTAAGCAGGATGATGCGTGTTTTCCAAAAAAACTGAGAGAGAAAATTGCCCGGCGCGCTAATTATATATTCTGCAATTCGAGCGAACGAAACTATGTCGATGACTCATTGCACAACGACCGCCGCGCGGATCTCGTCATTGTAGAAACACGCGGACCGGATGGCGTTTTGATCGAAACACCTAATGATGCCAAAGTGATAGAGGTCACGAGAGTCGATTCTGATGACACGACCGGCGCTGGAGATACATTCGCCGGTGCAACACTTGGCGCCTTAATTACTGGAGATTCTAATATTGAAGATGCCGTTACAAATGGCGTCGTAGCGGCTCAAATGTTGTTGGAATCTCGATTATAAGTAAAATTTACAGCCAGACACAAAGTTGTTGGTTAAATGCTCTATTTTTATCTGTTTCCATTTTCTCATCTCATAGCTTATGTGTTGTATTAGGGATCTTG
>Ga0222715_10002381_pt1 | contig 17267 bp, 18 predicted proteins | sample C33_9DmetaG_FD_165056 | JGI IMG/M metagenome (GOLD analysis project Ga0222715, IMG submission 165056) | Estuarine water microbial communities from San Francisco Bay, California, United States - C33_9D | ecosystem: Environmental > Aquatic > Marine > Unclassified | place: USA: California... | reverse complement strand
GAAGGGCTGGACAATCTATATATGAAAGTAGTCGTGAAAAAGCTACTCGTAAGTCAGGCTCAACAATAGGTCAAACTAAGCGTGAAGGTGCTGTTCGTAAATCAGGATCTACAATAGGCCAAACTAAGCGTGAAGGTGCTGTACGTAAATCAGGCTCAACAATAGGTCAAACTAGGCGTGAAGGTGCTGTTCGTAAATCAGGTAGAACTATTAAAGAAAGCGGTCGTGAGAGTGCAACACGTAAGTTTAGTCAAGGTGGAAGTAAATCACCTAGTAGGTTAACTAAACGTCTTCGTAAAGCAAGCAATTCACCAACAGGGCGTAAAGTTCGTAAGGCAGCATCATCAGCAGCTTCAGGTGCAGCAGCAGGGGCAAGTGCAGCTAAATCATGGGGCAGTGCAGCACAAAAAGCAGCTTTACAAAAAGCACAAAAAGCTTCAGCTAAAGCACGTAGATCAGGTAGCCGTGGTGGAAACCGTTTACGTAATAGTCGTTTAGGTCAACGTGTATCTAATAGCCGTATTGGTCGCCGTTTAGGTCTTAACGCACGTAGAGCAACAACTAGATAATAGGGGAATTACTATGCCAAAAGGAATGGGTACTTACGGAACTAAACGTGGTCGTCCACCTAAAAAGGGCGGCAAAAAGAAGTAATGGGGCGGTCTAACCCTAGACTCTGGGAACGTGCCAAACAAAAAGCCAAGGCTCGTATGGGTGGTAAACACTCTGCCAGAGCTATGCAATTGGCTGCTAAAATATATAAAGATAGTGGCGGTAGTTATACTGGCTCTAAAACAAAAGCTCAAAAGTCTATGACTAAATGGACTAAACAGAAGTGGCGTACTAAAAGCGGTAAACCTTCTGTTCTTGGGCCCAATGCTACAGGTGAAAGATACTTACCTACTAATGCTATTAATGCTATGCCTAAAAAGAAATATGCAGCTAGTACAGCTAAAAAGCGTAAAGACACTAAAGCAGGTAAACAGTATTCATCACAACCTAAAAGGCGTAAAGCATGAGTAATATTAATAAAATAAAACAATTAGATACTCAACGTCAAATGAACAAAGCTTTTAAGTATGGATCTAAAGAGGGTGAACGATTTAATCCTTATAGAGCTATAAAGCCAGCTATAAAAGCTTATAAAAAGAGTTATAAAAAGTAATGATAAAGTTACATGAGAAACAGTCAGAAGTCGTTAGAGATTTATTTGTTGACAAGTCTTGTCGTTATGCAGTAGTTAATGCTAGTCGTGGTTTTGGTAAATCATATTTAGCCGCAACAGCTGCTATAGTAGCGGTACAAGAATTAATGGACTTAGAAGAATCAGTGCCTAATAAAAACGTAGCACTGATAGCGCCTACATACAGCCAAGCAGTAGATATTTATTATCCACTGATAGCTTGGCAACTAGGCATGGAAGACTTTGCTGATAAGGCATCAAAGGCTGCAGGTACTTTTTGGTTTCCAAATAACGTACAATTAAAGCTTTGGTCTTATGAAGCATCCCAGCGTATGCGGGGTACAGGGCAATACTTTGTAGTAGCCGATGAGGTTACATCATGGAAAGGTGCGGGTATGAATCTCAAAGAATCTTGGGAGTCTATTATCCAACCTTGTGTCAGTACTCGATGGTCTCCCAAGAATGCTAAAAAGTTCGGTGCTAATTCCGGTAGAGCACTTATTATTAGTACACCTAAAGGTTATGATTACTTTTATGAAATGTACAACAGACAAGATTCCGACAATGATTGGAAGAGCTATACATATACTTATAATGATTCTCCCTTCCTCGATGAGGATGAGATTGAGAGAGTAAAATTAACACTTGATCCTTTAAAGTTTGCCAGAGAGTATACTGCAAGCTTCGAAGACTCTGGCACCAATGTATTTTATACATTTAACCGCAAGGATCATATAGACAAAACACTTCCTTCTTTCGAAGACGGAGAAGATGTTCATGTTGCTATCGACTTTAACGTTGGTATCATGGCCTCCGTCATATTTGCCATTAGAGGTAGCCAAATACACATCTTAGATGAGATGCAAGGCCACCCTGACACAGAAACCCTAGCAAGGGCGCTTACAGAGAAGTTTGATGGTCATCGTATCACAAGCTATCCTGACCCTTCTGGGAGGGCGAGAAAAACTTCAGCTGCTGTCGGTGTTACAGATTTTAAAATCCTAGAGACAAATAAAATCCTCACCAGAGCACATACAAAAGCTCCACCGATTGTAGATTCAGTAGCAGCTGTAAATAAAAAGTTTAAGAACGCCAATGGTGATATTGATATGCTTATACACCCTAAGTGTGTTAATACAATAAGGTCTCTAGAGCGTACACAGTGGATAGAATCTAATCCAGATAGTGCTACGATTGATAAAAAGGAAGGTGTTGAACACTGGACAGATGCTTTACGCTATGCAGTAGAATATCTGTACCCAATCAGAGCAGGAACTAAATCCGTTAAGCGTGGATTTGGATTCTAGAAAGGACACTATGGCAATAAGACGCTTGGCTAGGTTTGTTATGACACCAGCCAGAAAACTTGCTTTACGTAAAGCTCAAAGAGCTTCTGCTGCAGCGGCTAGACGTAAAGGTAAGAAAGTTATAGCAGGAAAATTAAAAAGGAAAGCAGTAAAAGCTGCTTCTAAAAGAATTCAAAGAAAAACAACAAGAGCGGTTTCTAGTGCAGCCTTAACACAAGGCGTTTCAACAGGCCGTAGTCGTGTTCAAAAAGTTGCTACAGGAATAGCATTAGCTGGGTACGGCACAGCTATAGCAGCAAATGTTGAAGCTAAAAAAAGAAGAAATACTCTTATGGATTCTTTATCAACACCTAAACCTTATAGACCGAGAAATGTAGGTCGAAGCAAAGCTGCTGAACAAGAATATAAAAGAAAAAAAATTGAGAACCTACTCAGTGCTCAACGTAGATTATCTAAGATTGAAAATAGACGTACTATGCTAGACACTAGAGGCAAAACAACATATAGGGACATTTAAAATGAGTAAAATACTTAATTTTGTTATGACGCCTGCCCGTAAGCTAGCCCTTAAAAAAGCACAAAGAGCAGCGGCTAAAGCAGCTAAACGTAAGGCGGTTACAATAGGCCGTAAAAAGGCTATCAAAAAAGTAGCTACTATGAAGCTAGCACGTAAAGCAGGTGGTCGTGTACTTAGATCTAACTTCCGAGCAGGGGGTAAATTTGCAGGACAGCGTAGGGCAACCTATGCAGCAAGACTTGCTTCTTCAAGGGCTAAGTATAAAGCATCTTCATTTCGTAGTAAAGCAGGTTCTGCTGCTGTGGGATTAGTAGCACCTACAGGTGTATTTCGTAGACGCTATTCTGATTTAACTTTAGGTGAAAATATTACAAGAAACGTAGGTAGAAGCCTAAAAGTTGGTGCAGCTTTATTACCTGTACAAGCCGCTATTGCAGCACCTAGTATTATAGGGTTGCGCAGACAAATGAGACAAATAGAGAGAATGTATGGAGCTTCTGCAGATAGTATTAAGCAATCTCAAGAAACTAAATACAAGAAGATGTCAGTATAATGGCTTTAGCAAGGATAGCATTTAAATTTGGTAGTTCGAGATTATCAGCTGCACAAAAGAGAGCCTTGGCAAAAGCTATTAAAGCTAGCGCATTAAAGCGTAGTCGTAAAGCTAAATTCAAAGCATTTAAAATAACAGCACGTAAAGGTCGAGTAGCTGCTAGGAAAGTTAAACTTACTAAAAAATTAGGTTTTTCTAAACAACTTTATGCTGGTAGAGCCGCTCGTTCATCTAAGCTATTGTTAGCAAAAACAACAGCCGAAAACAAATATAAAAATCCAAGTTTTATTTCTAAGCAATTAGGGCTTAATAATCCTGAAAAAGCTTTAAGGAACTTTAAAAGAGCAGATAGAGCTTATGTAAGAGCTATGGTACAAACTACCAAGAGTGAAAAGTCAATTGCTTCTCTCCAAAATAGACTTATGAAGGCTCAAAAATTAGATGATAAGTTAATAAAACGTCTTGCTAAATCTAATGCTTTAGAAATTTTGCATTTAAACGATGCTAAAAAGTATGCTAAAATATCAGGAGTTGCTATTAAAGCGGCAGATACTAGCATGACTAAAGCCAAAGCAGACGCATTATCTAGAAGTTTTGATAAGGGATTTTATGGTGCATTAGCAGCAACTACAGGGTTAACTGTAGCGGCTAACGTTAAATATAAAAAACAAAATCCTGATGGGCCGAAAATTAAACTTGATTTCCAAGGTCTAATAAAAAATAAATAATAATAAAAACAATAAAGCCCATCTGAGGATCGGCAGGAGGATTCAATATGCCACGCTCAAAGATAACGTCAAGTTCAAAAGACTTGATTACGGATGATGGGGCTATACTAGCTTCAGTTATCCACGGTGAACAAACAAGACTAGACATGGTAGTTGGTTGGTTAACAAACTTATCAGGTTATACAATTACAGCTAAAGTAGTTGAAGGTAATAACATACAAGGTTCAGGTGTAAAACCTACTGATCCACGCAGCGGTGGCGCTGTTATTACTTTACCTATTATTGATGCTACTCCAACGGACAATCAATTTGATATAGTTATTCCACAGACTCTTATTGCAACTTGGAATACAACACCTGAACCTGATAAACCTATTTATGGTTTTATTGGCTTAGAGATTCAAGATACCGCTTCAGGTAATGCTCAACAAATCTGGAAACCTATGCGTGGTCTCGTTGAGGTCTTATATTCACCTACGGAGGCTTAAGTCATGGCATATAATCTTACTCTTAACAATCAACAGATGCAGTTAAGTTTAGCTAGAACAGGTGGTCAAGGTACTAAAGGTGACTCTGTTTCTAGTGTTACTATGGATAGCAATGGAGATCTTATTGTTGTAATTATTGATGCAGCAGGTAATCAAGTATCTTCTACCAATGTAGGTGGTTCTGCCTTCATTACAGCTACATCTAATCTTTATGATCAATTTGATGATCGTTATTTGGGCCAAAAGTCCTCTGCACCTAGTGTAGATAATGATGGTAATGCTTTATTAACAGGTGCTATTTATTTTGACACAACAAGTAATACTTTTGCTTTTTGGAACGGTAGTACGTGGAAGTATCCTGTAACAGAAGCAACAACAGCAAAAACAGCTGCAGAAACGGCTAAAACAGCAGCTGAAACGGCTGAAACAAATGCCGAAACAGCAGAGACAAATGCTGCTGCAAGTGCTACTACAGCTTCTACTCAAGCTACCAATGCAGCTAATTCTGCGGCGGCTTCTTTAACGTCAGCTAATAACTCCGCTACAAGTGCTACTGCTTCTGCAGGAAGTGCTACAGCAGCGGCTAATTCTGCCACCACAGCTTCCACTCAAGCTACTAATGCCACTACTTCGGCGACTAACGCAGGTACTAGTGAAACTAATGCAGCTAATAGCGCAACAGCCGCTAATACTTCAGCTACTAATGCAGCTAACTCTGCAACAGCTGCTAATACTTCGGCTACTAACGCTGCAAGTTCTGCTACTAGTGCAGGTAATAGTGCTACTACTGCGACAGCTCAAGCAACAACTGCTACAAATGCTCAAAATGCGGCTAGTGGTTCTGCAAGTGCAGCTTCTACTTCGGCGTCAAATGCAGCAACCTCACAATCTAGTGCAGGTTCAAGCGCAACAGCGGCTGCGGGAAGTGCTACAAGTGCAGCTACTAGCGCATCTAATGCAGCAGCATCTTTAGCATCAGTTGAAACTCTTTATGACAATTTTGATGATAGGTTTTTAGGTAATAAGTCTTCTGATCCTGCTACAGATAATGACGGTAATTCTCTTGTAGTTGGTACATTTTATTACAACACAACAGCAAATGAATTAAAAGTTTATAGTGGATCTGGATGGGTAGCACCCTCAACGAGTGCTTCTAATAGCGCTTCTGCTGCAGCTACTAGCGCAACTTCGGCAGGTAACTCTGCAACAGCAGCAGCTGCAAGTGAAACAGCAGCAGCAACCTCTGCTACTAATGCCTCTAGTTCAGCTACTGCAGCAGCTACTTCAGCTACTAATGCAAGTAATTCTGCAAGTGCAGCATCTACTTCGGCTACTAACGCAGCTACTAGCGAAACAAACGCAGGTAATAGTGCTACTGCAGCTGCAACATCTGCTACTAATGCAGCTACCAGTGAAACTAACGCTGGAAACTCAGCAACAGCAGCCGCTACTTCAGCAACTAACTCTGCAAATTCTGCTACTGCTTCTGATACGGCTAAAACAGCGGCTCAAACCGCTAAAACAGCTGCAGAAACTGCAGAAACCAATGCGGAGACAGCTGAAACAAACGCAGGTAATAGTGCCTCTGCTGCATCAACTAGTGCTACTAATGCAGCCACTTCAGCTACTAGTGCAAGTAACAGCGCTACAGCAGCGGCTACAAGTGCTACTAATGCAAGTACTTCAGCTACTAATGCAGCCACTTCAGCTACTAATGCAAGTACTTCGGAAACAAATGCTGGTAATTCCGCTACTTCAGCGGCTACTTCAGCTACAGCAGCGCAAACAGCGCAAGCAGCTACTGAATTAGTATTTGATAACTTTGATGATAAATTTTTGGGAACTAAAAGTTCTGATCCAAGTGTTGATAATGACGGTAATGCTTTAGTAGAAGGCGCTATGTACTACAATAGTAGCAGTAATGCTATTAAGTTTTATAACGGTAGTTCATGGGAAGCACCTAGCGTTGCAGCTTCCAATAGTGCTACAGCAGCGGCTACAAGTGCTACTAATGCTAGTAACTCTGCAACAGCAGCTAACACTTCAAAAGTTGCTGCAGAAACAGCTAAAACTGCTGCTGAAACAGCAGAGACAAATGCAGAAACAGCAGAGACAAATGCAGCTAGTAGTGCTACAGCAGCAGCTACTTCAGCAACTAACTCTGCAAATTCTGCTACGGCAGCTGCTAGTTCTGCTTCTGCAGCATCTACTAGCGAAACTAATGCAGCTACCTCTGCTACTAATGCAAGTAATAGCGCAACAGCTTCAGCCTCAAGTGCTACTGCAGCGGCTACCTCTGCAACTAACGCAGCTAACTCTGCTAGTGGAGCATCCACTTCAGCTACTAATGCGGCTACATCTGCAAGCGGTGCTTCAACTTCTGCTACTAACGCAGCTACTTCAGCTACGGCTGCTCAAACCGCTCAAACAGCAGCGGAGACAGCTTTAGATAGCTTTGATGACCGTTATTTAGGGGCTAAATCTTCAGATCCAACCGTTGATAATGATGGTGATGCTCTTGTTGCAGGTGCTTTGTACTTTAACATAGGCGGTGGATCACTTAAGGTTTATGATGGTACTCAATGGAATCCAACAGCGGCTACAACAGAAGCTATTCAAGATGTTGTTGGAAGCTTAATTACTGGAACAACAGGTGTAAGCGCAACTTATAATGATTCAGGTGATAGCTTAACTATTGCAGGAACAGCAGCAACTACTTCTGCAGCAGGTACAATGTCTGCAGCTGATAAAACTAAACTTGATGCGATTGAGGCATCCGCTACAGCAGATCAAACTGCTGCAGAGATTCGTACTCTTGTAGAGTCTGCTACAGATAGTAATGTTTTCACTGACGCTGATCACAGTAAGCTTAATGCTATTGAAGCAGGAGCAACCGGCGATCAAACTAATGCTGAAATAAGGGCGGCAATAGAAGCAGCCACAGACAGTAATGTATTTACTGATGCTGACCATACTAAGCTTAACGGTATTGAAGCTAGTGCAGATGTAACCGATACTACTAACGTTACTGCAGCGGGTGCTTTAATGGACTCTGAAGTAACTAACTTAGCACAAGTTAAAGCATTTGATTCAAGTGATTATGCTACTGCTGCACAAGGTACTACTGCTGACGCAGCATTGCCAAAAGCTGGTGGCACGATGACTGGCAATATTGTGTTTTCAGGTACTCAAACTGTTGATGGCAGAGATATTAGCGCAGATGGATCAAAACTAGATGGCATAGAAAGTAATGCCACTGCAGATCAAACTTCAAGCGAAATATTAACATCAATTAAAACAGTAGATGGTGCAACTTCTGGCTTAGACTCAGATTTATTAGATGGACAACATGGTAGTTACTATACAGGCTATACTGATACTGCTATATCTAATCTTGTAGATTCTTCACCTGCTGCATTAAATACTCTTAATGAATTAGCAGCAGCTTTAGGTGATGATGCTAACTTTAGTACTACTGTTACTAATAGCCTTGCTACTAAATTACCTTTAGCAGGGGGTACAATGACTGGCACTATTAATATGAATGGTGGCATTGTCAAATCTAGTGGAAATACAGTTACAGCATCAGGTTCGTCTACAACTATAAACATGACTTCTTCAAACTTTCATGTTATAAATATGCAAGCAGACACTACGTTTACTTTATCAAATTTAGCTAATGCGGTTACAAGTTCAGGTACTATTGTGATAAAACAAGATGCAACAGGAGGTAGAGATTTTACTTTACCGTCTTCTTGCAAAACACCAGTAGGAGGTGCTACAATTACGCAATACACGAGTGCTAATTCAACATCAGTGTTATCGTATCTTGTAGTAAGTTCAACAGAAGTCCTAGTAAACTATATAGGAAACTTCGCATAATAGGAGATTCTTATGAGCAACTTTGGATTTATGGACGGGGTAAAGGAGTGGAGTACATCAGTCTCCACTTCTAGAGCCACCACCACAACATTTAATACTAGTCAAGCTACAACTACTACGTTTGCGACAAGTAATAGTACAACTACGACTTTCCAAACTAGTCATACTACTAGTCATAGTACTACAACAACTTTTGCAACCAGTCAGGCTACAACAACAACGTATAACACTAGTCATAGTACTACTACTACGTTTAATACAAACACTACTAGAAGTACTACAACTACTTATAATACTAGTAAATCAACAACTACTACGTTTAATACAAACACTACTAGAAGTACTACAACTACTTATAATACTAGTAAATCAACAACTACAACTTTTGCTACTAGTAAATCTACTACAACGACTTATACGACTTATTATAATACTAGTCATAGTACAACTACAACGTTTGCAACAAGCCATAGTACTACTACTACATTTAATACAACTCGAAGTACTACTACGACTTATACGACTTACTACAATACTAGTCATAGTACAACAACCACTTTTGCTACTACTAGAAGTACAACTACAACATATCAAACGAGTCATGGTACAAGTCATAGTACTACTACTACTTTTAATACTACTAGAAGTACAACTACAACATATGCTACAAGCCATAGTACTACTACGACTTTTAATACAAATACTACTAGAAGTACAACGACTACATTTAATACTACTAGAAGTACAACTACAACTTATCAAACGAGTCATGGTACAAGTCATAGTACTACAACAACGTTTAGTACAAGTAAATCTACGACTACTACATATGCAACTAGTAGAAGCACTACAACTACGTTTAATACTACTAGAAGTACAACTACAACGTATAATACTAGCCGATCGACAGGCACAAGTAAAAGTACAACTACAACTTTTAATACTACATTTCAAGATTATGTAGCTACTGGTTATATTGATGGTAATTATTTTGCAAACACTACAATAAGTACAAGTAGAAGTACAACTACTTCATTTAATACTACAACAACATTTAGTACAAGTCATAGTACAACTACTACGTTTGCTACAAGTAAAAGCACTACTACAACTTATAACACTAGCCATAGTACAACGACTACATTTAATACAAGTAGATCTACTACTACTAGTTATACTACGTACTACAATACTAGTCATAGTACAACAACTACTTTTAGTACAAGTAAAAGTACAACTACAACGTTTGCAACAAGCACTAGTAGAAGTACTACAACAACATACAACACCAGTCATAATACTACAACAACTTTTGCGACTAGTCGTTCGACTACTACTAGTTATACTACGTACTACAATACTAGTCATAGTACTACAACAACGTTTAATACTAGTCGGTCAACTACAACAACGTATCAGACTAGTCACGGTACAAGTCATAGTACAACTACTACGTTTGCTACAAGTAAAAGCACTACTACAACTTATAATACTACTAGAAGTACTACTACTACGTATCAAACTAGTCATACTACAAGTCACAGTACTACTACAACTTATAATACTACTAGAAGTACAACTACTACGTTTGCTACAAGTCACAGTACTACTACTACATTTGCTACAAGCACGAGTAGGAGTACAACTACGACTTACGCTACAAGCCATAGTACAACCACAACGTTTGCAACAAGCACTAGTAGGAGCACTACAACTACTTATGCAACTAGCCACAGTACGACAACAACGTTTAATACAACTCGTAGCACTACTACAACTTACACAACATATTATAATACTACTAAAAGTACTACTACAACTTATAATACTACTAGAAGTACTACTACAACATTCAGCACAAGTAGAAGCACCACAACTACGTTTAATACACTTAGGGTGACTTCATTTTATAGTTAGGATAATATCATGGAAATGTTTAATAAAGCCTCTATCAAAGAGCGTATTGGCGATATGCGGAAATCAAAAACTCTTTCACACCTTAAAGAATGTGAAAAACATTTTTTTAAGCTTAAAAAGAAATACAAAGTTGATTCTGCATACGATGTAGTTGCAAATGAGCTTCCTTATTTTAAAACTATACAATACACTGAATGGGCGCATTGCTTTTCTATGAATCCTCTTCAACAAATGCTTCGTTGTAAACAACTAGAAGAAGCGCATGAAGATAACTGCGAAATAAAAACAGATTTTATGTCTTATTTTGTAGAAAAAGCTACAAATGGAACTTCTAATAAATATGATCACATTAAAGATCATGATATTGAGCCTAAAGATCATTTAATTATACCTTTAGGTTCTAATAAGATTAAGCAAACTATTTGTGCAAATAAATTGTGTTATTTAAGAGATAAGTGGGAGGGTGATATTTGGTTTAAACCACACCCTCTTACTACTTACGCTATTGTTGGCGAATTAAAAGATATGCTTGGCGATATAGTATTAGATCGAGATATCAACATGTATAAGCTATTAATTGGTTGTGAAGTGGCACATTTATCACACATGACAGAGAGTGCAGTTTATGCTGTAGCCTTAGGTAAAGAAGTAGACCCTATTGATGTTTATAATAAAGTACATGAGGGTTCCTTTTATCATATAAATAAAAATTTATTTAATAATAATGATCCTTATAACTGGATGCAAAAGGCTCTAAACAGCCCTAAGTCGGGAATTGTAAATCCTGAACTACAAGAAGATTGGCAAAAACAAATGGAAATGTATTTTGAGTATATCATGGAAAAGCGTGAAGAATACAAATATGATTACGTTTCTACAACTAGGGGATATGATTATCGATGACAACGGTATATACAAAGGCAGTCAACGGTCAGTTAACACATACTGAAATGGATGCTAATATTAATAATTTAAATAGTGCTAAATATGAAAGTGGCAACTCTGCCTATTTTGCTCAATGCCATGCTACTGATTGGTTTAGACCAAGTGGTTCGACTGGTCTTTACTTTCAGAGTTACGGCGGTGGCTGGCATATGACTGACAGCACATGGATACGGTCGTATAATAGCAAAAATGTTTATATAAATGCTGAGTTGCAAGCGACAACGATTAACACACCGTCAGATATAAATTTAAAAAAAGACATCGTTAAAATTGATGATGCTTTAGACAAATTACATAAAATTAACGGTTATAATTTTACCTTTAAAAAAACGGATAAAAAATCTTCTGGGGTTATTGCTCAAGAAGTTCAAAAAGTTATGCCTCAGCTTGTTCACGAAGGAGCAGATGACGGGGTTTTAACGGTTGAATATGGTAACATGGTCGGCTTGTTAATTGAAGCAATTAAAGAACAGCAAACTCAGATTGATGATCTGAAAGCTGAAATCCAATCTATAAAAAGCTAATAGTGAAAGGACACGAAGATGGCTATAAATATAAACGGTACAACCGTTATAAATAACAGTAGGCAATTACAGAATATTGCTAGTTTAGACAGTACCACCACAACCACAATTGCGGCTGCTGCTGGTGGTGGCGCTCCTTGGCATGGTGACACACCATCTACTACACATGCTTTTAACAGTAACAGTAATTCTAATGCTGCTGTTGCTTTAGCGGCTGATAATAACAAGGGAAGGTATATTAGAGGCGTAGCACAGCATAATGTTTTTAATAGTAACCCAAACAACGTTAATATCGGGTTTAACGGAACGGGCGCTTGGATAGCTCCTACTGCCCATTTCCAGAATACCAACAATGGTGGACAGGTACTTATTAGTAGGATGGATAAAGGTAATACGGGAGTAAATGCCAATATAGGACAATATAGACTTACAAATTCTGGTGCAGATCACGGTATGTTTTTTGAAGGTTATCTTCCAGCGGGTGGGAATATGACCATAAACCGTTCTACCGTTTCATGCGATATATGGGATGATTGATATGTTTTATGTAGTAATTGGAAGTAACGGGCATCCTTCTTGCGGAACAAGTGATTTAGCTACAGCGCAGCTATACGTTGATGCCGACAATGGTTCTAGGCTCCTGACGGTAGATAGTGAAATTGATACCGAGAACGAGTTTACCCATAATGGCGAAACATTCACTCCAAACCCGATAATTGAGCCAGAGTAAATGTTTTTCAAAAAACAAGAAAAGCCATTTATAAAGTTCAGATACCGCGAAGATCACGAGCTTATTGATAGGCCAACAAAGGCGGGTAAAAAATTACCGCAATGGTTGAAAGCTTTAAATCGTGTGCCAAAAGGTGAGCATAAAAATTCAGCTGGCACAGTTAAGCGATGTATTCCCGCGCTTGATGCTTGCACCAACGGATATATCATTCCTTCTTGGTGCGATTGGTACATTAAAGTTGATGAAGAAACGGTTGAGGTTGAAAATTCTGACGGGGAAAAAAGCAAGGAAACTCATCCCAGAATTAGAATGCAAGCCTCTGGAGACTTAAACATGGGAGAGGCAGTCAATGGTCACTCTTGGGATCAAGTCGGTGATGATTGTCCAATCAAACATTATCCAAACGGGAAAACGCTTCTTAAGTTTGTGAACCCTTGGGTAATTGAAACGGCAAAAGGTTGGTCGTGTATGTTTAAATCGCCAGCAAATCATTTTTCTAATGTGCGCTTAATTGAAGGTGTTGTGGATACAGATACCTACAACAGACAAGTCCACTTCCCGTTTTTTTGGGATGGTTGCGAGCATGGAGAATTTGAAATCAGTAAGGGCGATCCTTTAGTTCAAGTTATCCCTTTTAAACGTCAAAATTTAGAATTGCAGTTTGATAAATGGGATCATAAACGAATGTCTCAAATGGACGCTGTGCATGAGACATACTTTTTTGACAGGTATCGTAAACTATGGTGGCACAAAGCAAATGGTAGCAAACTAACATGAGTAAACTATTTACAAATTTAATTTTAATTAAGGAAGCTATATGAGCAAAAGAAAATCTCGTTATGCTACTAAAAACAATATACATAGGATAGGTTTTCACGTTATACCAAAGAATGAAAAACAAGATAAACTCATTCGCTCTATTAAAGTATATCCTATTACTGTTACTATTGGTTGCGCTGGAACTGGAAAAACTTTTTGTAGTGCAGGAACAGTTGCACATCTCTATCAAAAAGGTAGTTATGAAAAAATTGTAATTACTCGTGCTAATGTACCTACAGGTAAAAGCTTAGGGCATTTTCCTGGAACTATTCAAGAAAAAATGACACCTTGGCTTTTACCTATGCTCGAAGTATTTGAACGGGCTTTCGGTAAAGAAAAATATAAGTACATGATTAATAAGGGTGAAATAGAAATTCAACCTATTGAAACAATACGAGGACGGTCTTACGAAAATTCTTTGGTACTCGTAGATGAAGCTCAAAATCTTTCGATCGATGAGCTTAAAGCAATTAGTACTAGATTAGGAGAAAACTCTAAATTAATACTTATGGGAGATCCTGCACAATCTGATGTACGTAAAGGTCAAGATTTATTAAAGTTTTGTGCTTTAATTAGAAAAAATCATATATCCTTACCTGTAGTTAAATTTACAGTAGATGATATTGTTCGTAGTGATATTGTAGCGGATTTAGTAAAGATGTTCATTAAAGAAAAAATATAATACTAAAGAGAATTTTATGACAGATTATTATTCAGAAGAAGAAAGAATTATAGCGCTAGACAAGGCGAAAAAAGAACTTAATTCTAGAAAAAGTAAAGAAATTTGGGGTTATAACGACTGTTGGCAATTTGTTGTAGAATATGATAAAGCTTTGACGGGTTATAACTCCAAATTAAAAAATTTAGAATTAAATTACAATTGTCCTATTTCTTGGGAATTAGAAGTAAAAAAAGTATTTAGAAGTTTTGAAAACTTTGCAGATTTTACTAACTATGAAATTGTAAAAAATAAAAGACCCCAAATTGGCGATGTTGCTTATCAGATTATGAATAGTGGAAATATCTCTGCTTTAATAGCTGACAAAAGCCATTGGGTAACATCAACAGGCGAAAATGGTGTAATAAGAGTTGTTCAAAAAATGTTTATAGAACGAAATATTCCATTAATAGTCAGACCAATTAGGAATTAAATTATGGCAAAATATTATTACAAAAACACTGAAATACTGGCTCCTTTTACTATTATTTCAAACGAGCCAATGTTTGATATGACAACTATTTCTTTAAAAACCAGACGAGCAACTCAAGGTCATCAACGCTGGGAATTAAGCTTTAGAACACAACCTACGAATAATAATATTGAAGAAACTTTATTAAGTAGTGTTAATAACCTTGATGCTGAAACAATGACAATGCCTCAATTAAAAAGTGTTGAAGATAGGTTTACTTTTAGTGGGCCTGTAACTTTAGCGGCTCAAAGTAATGCTAATAGCAGCGCTGTTTCCTTGACACTTTCTGCTCTTAATTCTGGTATTATTCCCAAAGGTTATTTTGTTAAGTTTTCAAGTAGTGATAAATTACATATTGTTACTTCTGATGTATCTTTTGATGCAACGTCTGGTAATGTTACTATGAGCATATACCCAAAATTAGTTAGTAATGTAATTTCAGGAACTACATTAGCTACTGGTACTAGTGTTATATTTTCTTACTTTAAAAGTATAGATAATCAAACAGGGATTACATTTACAGACGGTATTTTAGCTAATTCAGGTACTATTACGCTGTTAGAGGCGGTGTAACATGAGAGTTTTTTCTAGTACGGTTCAATCTTTAATTGATTCTGGTAATATTGAGTATTTTTATTTAATTACCTTACAATTTAATCAAACTTATAGATTTACAAGTTATAGAAGTAATTTAGAATATCCTATAGGCTCAAACAATACTTATATTGCTGATGGTGGTATTTTTGAAATTGATGAACCTCAATTTTCTTCAATAGTGGATCGAGAAGCTTATAGAGTTGTTTTAGCTGAAGAACTTGATGAAATGTTTGCTGAATTTGAAGCTAATGTTGTTGGTAAACCTATAGATGTAAAAGTAGGGTTTGTATCAAATGGAGTTCCTCTTTTAAACACTGCCGACATTGTATCCATATATACTGGTAGAGTAGACAGCCCTTCTATTACAAATGACTGGGAAGAAAAGCTAGCTATTATCGAAGGTACTTCTCCTATGTCTGATTTAGACGCAGTAAATGTTAGATTTACTTCAAAAGACAATATGGATCAATTGAGTTCTACTGATACTTCTTTTGATCAAATTTACGAGAGTAGTCAAATTACTTTAAAGTGGGGTAAGGTTTAATGAGTCCAAAATTATTATTAAGAATTATTCTCACTGTTGTATCAATGATGCAACAACAGGCCCAACTTAATAGATTAAAAAGAAAACAAGAAGAAGAAGCTGAAAAAAGAAAAGGCTTTCAATTTACTGTTAGAGGAAGATCTTCACCTATACCTATTGTTTATGGGAAACAAATGTTAGGTGGTATTGCTACAGGTCATAAAGTAAGTAATAATTATGTTGCAGGTTCTAGTAGTCTACACGATAAATTATTTGAAGAAGATCTTGGAACAAGTGGTACAGGTTCAAAAAATGAATTTCTTCATGTTGAATATGCATTATGCCATGAAGGAATAGAAGGTGTTCAATGGGTTAGAGTTAACGGTGTTAATTATAACGACTCTGAAGCTAAGTTTAATCATAGGTTTAGATGTTATAATTCTGGTGGTGTTGCAGATCCTGTTTCTACTGCAAACGGTTTTCCAAGTACTAATACTTTTACAGGAGTAGCTCATGTATCTTCTACTTATAAATTAAATAGAGATGAACAAAATTATGGTGGCGAACCTGATGTAAACTTTTTAGTTAAAGGTAGAAAAGTTAAAACTATTGTAAGAAGTGGAACAAGCCCTAATTACACTTATGCCCTAAGCTCTTCTTTCAGTTATAATAATAATCCTGTATATTGTTTATTAGATTATTTAATGAGCAGTGAATTTGGACGAGGTCTTTCTGTTGATGATATAGACTTGCCTTCATTTTATCATTCAGCTTCTGTATGTGATACAATTGTTATGACCCAAGCTTCTTCAGGTGGAAAAGTAAATGGCGGTAAAACTATAACTGCAGTTGCAGATTATGCAGCTTTGCCTGGAAATCTTGAAGACAGAACTTACGAAAATAACCTTTGGAAAACTACTAATAACGGTAATTATTATTATTGGAATAGAACTGCATGGGTTCAAACTGAGTTTGATTTACGTAGAGATATACCTTTGTATGAATGTAATTTAACAATAAACCCTGAAAGAAGTATTCGTAATAATATTGAATCAATTTTAGATACAATGGGTTTGGCCGAATTAACATGGACTACATCAGGAAAATACAAATTATCTTTAGAATATCCAACTAGTGTAAACGAAACTTTAGCTCTTGTTGATACTGCTCATGTTTTTAATGAAGACAATATAGTTAAAGATAAAGTTAATTTAGTTTATGCTAATGCAAGTGATAGGTTTAATCAAGTAACTATTGACTTTTTAAACGAACATGAAGATTTTAAAGATGATACAATATCATGGCCTCCTAGTAATAGTACTATTTATACACAATACTTAACAGAAGATGGCAATCAACCTTTA
>Ga0222715_10002380_pt1 | contig 17268 bp, 28 predicted proteins | sample C33_9DmetaG_FD_165056 | JGI IMG/M metagenome (GOLD analysis project Ga0222715, IMG submission 165056) | Estuarine water microbial communities from San Francisco Bay, California, United States - C33_9D | ecosystem: Environmental > Aquatic > Marine > Unclassified | place: USA: California... | reverse complement strand
CACAAACATACTGCTAATGAGATTGCAGAAAAGATTCTAGACGTTATTCCCAACCGTAAGTTTGACAACAATATCCATATGTGCTTTACTGGTGGCGAGCCTATGATGAAGCACGCCCAACAAGCCAGCTGTGCAGTGTTGCAGTACTATGAACAACACGGACAGGATATTCCATCAGTAACATATGAAACAAACGGTACGCAAGAACTGACAGACGATTTTCTTGGCTATTGGTCATCGAATATGTCGACGGAGCTGTTCTTTTCTATTAGTCCCAAGTTGTGGACAGTTGCTGGCGAGAAGCGAGAAAAGGCAATTCAACCACAAGTGGTGTCACAATATTATGATCTATCGCCAGAGGGACAGCTAAAGTTTGTATGTAGCGGTACTGAGGAAAGCTGGCAAGAGATTGACGATGTAATTAAGTTGTATCGTGCAGAGGGTGTGAAGTATCCTATTTGGATCATGCCTCTTGGTGGTACGGTTGAGGGTCAGCGAGGAGAAGTAGATGGCCATATTCCAGCTCATGTTATTGCTGACGCCGCCTTGGCACGTGGGTATCGGGTATCTGCTCGTGTACATGCTTATCTCTGGGCAAACATCATCGGAAAGTAAATAATGAATCATTTTAATGTATCGCTTGCAAAAAGTATTCTGAGAATCACAGCTTGTGGATTCCTAATCGACGCAAGTCTGGTTATTGCTGGTGGTCTACTGGTCGCCGCAGAAGCAATGGGAATTCTAGAAGAGTTTGTTGACAAACGAAAAGAAGATTGACATTAATTACAAAAGCAGTTATAATTAAGTTGTTTTTGTGATTGAGTTATATTATGAATGCACAAACCGCTGCTGTCTTGATTCGTTCAATGTTAGATGTCAAGGATCAGGTCGAACGATCTATGGACCTTGCTCGAGCAATTGGTACAATTATCTTTGAAGTGGATACAACAAAATCTGGGTTTGTATCTAAATCACTGATCGATAGAAATGGGTTTCGAGTTGCTGGTGGATGTGAAGATCATTATCATTCCCGACAACAAGCTGCATACAAGATTATTGATGCGAACCCTGAGATCGACCGAATCATTGACTTCCTTGGTGAGTTCTCTAAGGTCCACCTCGTCACGTCAGAAGAGAACATTAGGTTGTCGCCAATACAGAACGGGACTAACACTCGTCATCTTCCGTGGAAAGAGCAATATGAACTTGCTGGTATTGAGCTTGTAGAAGACAAAGGGATGGCTCCTCGCTATTACTATGCTCGCTATTGGACTCCTGATACTGGATTAATCGGCCAGCGTGGTTTTGATACTATCGAAGAAGCAGCAACCGACACCGGTCTTAGTTATGACGAGCTTCGCAAGCGTTGTAAGTCAAAGGCTAAGAAGTGGGAGCGTTATGGTGTAGACCCTATCATCAACGAGAAATATATGAGCTGGGTGCGTTTTGGTGGTGAGTATCCGTTTAGGTATGCCCCTGACGTTTATTCGTATGCTAAGCAATGATAGTAGATACTGCTGCAATTAAGAAAAGTCTGTTGGACCTAGTAGAAGGTAAACAACACTTGATTAAAAATAGTATTCCGACTCTGACAGAGGAAGAATATAAACAAATGCACACAGACTTTCTGGTGCCCACGACAATAAAAATTGACGCAAGCAAGATACAACAACAAATTGAGCCATACAGCAAGTACTTCATGCAAATGCTGCATCGTACATTGGATTTGCCTCGATATTCTATTCCTCTAGCTAACTTAGATGGTACACTCAAAGAATATGATGATGCAAATATATCATTCCAAAAACTGAATCAGTTGGGTAACGACAAAGTATATATTGATAGTGATTACAACAAACCAACAGAGGTTTTTTACCTTCCCTTTGCCGAACCGCTGAGGATATTTGAGAATGATCTGTATAGATCACTCCTTCTTTATTGGAAGCCAGGGGGTTTGTTTGTACCTCACATTGACGCGTTATCCACAATGCCAATAATGATACGGTTGTGGATGGGTACAGAGAGCATGAGACTAAGATATGCAAAGAATAATGTTCTGGTAGATTGCGACTTTGAGCCTGGTCGTGTGTATATTATAGATACGAGTATTGTTCATGATGCCCACTGCTTCAATGAAGATGGATACCAACTAATTATAGCATTGCATCCAAGAGCATATGATATGGTAAACAACATAAAGATAAATAGTTGATCTATGAGTGACTTCGAACAACGTAAGAAACTTCACGACGAGTTATACAAATCACGCGTCGGGGGATTCAGACCGTTTCCCACCGCTCCTGATGGAGCAACATATGATCATAAAGATTTTCAAGTAAGATATGGATTGGTGTACTATGGTTATCCAATGTACATAATTTCCAAGATGTGGCTAGACAAAGGTGGACCAGTTGACTGTCCACCGGAGTTGTTAGTACAATGGGGTACATATCCAGAACCCCCACCTAAACCTAAGAAGAAGTAGGAGCAATAATGCAACCAATGGAAAAATGTGACCCAGTGCTTGGCGAACAGGTTCGTCAGCATCTGTTAAGTGTAGGTCTAGAGACCCCTATGGTCTACGACCGAGTCAAGGCTGATCAGAAGACTAAGATTAACAATATCGCTAGTCACTTTACAGCCATCATGGAAGAATTGGGATTAGACCTCACCGACGACTCGTTGTGTGATACACCCAACCGCGTTGCGAAGATGTATGCGCGTGAGATTTTCTTTGGTCTTGACTATGATAACTTTCCGAAGTGTACTCGGATCGAGAACAAGCTAGGTCAGACAGACAGCTTTGTTCTTGAGCGTAAGATCAACGTTCAGTCGAACTGTGAACATCACTTTGTTGTGATTGATGGTAAGGCGACTGTTGCGTACATTCCGAAGAAGACTATTCTCGGTTTGTCTAAGCTGAACCGTATCGTTCAGTTCTTTGCTAAGCGTCCGCAAGTGCAAGAACGTCTGACTGAGCAGATTGCTGAGACGATCAGCTTTATCACAGACTCGCCCGATGTTGCTGTGTACATCGATGGTGCGCACTACTGTGTTAAGTCTCGTGGTATCCAAGACGTTACGTCGACGACGATGACGCTTGCTACTCGTGGCGCGTTCGCTGAGATGAATTCTGAGCTTCGTCGTGAGTTTCTAAACTCTGCACGTATGGCGTAATGGCTAAATGTTATATGATGGAGTTCACCGATAAGGTGACTCAAAAGCGATTCTATAAGTTCGGTGTAACAAAACACATGGACGCCATGAAGAGGTTCACAGACCCTGTACACGGCAAGGTATACGAAGACTTTGATATTAAGTGTGTTGCAAGTATAATTGGGTCTGATGAATCTGTAATCTTTCTCGAGTCTGCTCTTCTAGAAATGTTCCCCAAGAACATATGGCTAGAAGAGTATCTTGGTGATCAAAGAACATGGGATGGTTTCTCAGGTATTACAGAAATCGTTGCGTTGAATGAAGAGCAGTACAAGAAAGCTGTTCGTGTGTTTTATAATGTGAAAGAGAGAGTGAAGAAATGGAAAGCAAGAGCTTCATCTGGGTGACATTTCAGAAAGAGGGTATCCACAAGTATCCTGCAGCTGCAACAGATCCTAAACTAGCGACTGGTGATTGGCTTGACGTCAGCTTCCTAGGAACGCCACATCGTCATATCTTCCACTTCAAAGTTGAGATGGAAGTATTCCATGACGATCGCGATGTAGAATTTATCCAAGCAAAACGGATCATTGAGCGTTGGTATAACGACGGGACATTACAGCTCGATTACAAATCGTGTGAGATGATGGCTCGTGACCTGTATGACAAATGCATTGCCCAATGGCCTGATAGGGAGTATACTATCGAGGTATCAGAAGACGGCGAGAACGGCTGTCGTTTATCATGGAGTAAATAATGGATCCAAACAAGCGGAATGCATCCCTACCTATCAACTTCTGTCATATCTCTCCGACAGCGTATCTTGATAGGTATACAAAGGACAATGGGGCCCACTTGCTGCTAGCTCACCTTGTCGAAGAAGACCCTGCGTATCGTGACTACTATGCTGGTCTAAAAGACAAGAAGTATAAGATTATGGACAACAGTGCATTCGAGATGTTTAAGCTCGGTTTAGAAATGTACGAGTCGAGCAAGCTGATTGAAATGGGTAACGCATGTAATGCTGACTGCATTGTGATGTCAGACTATCCGAAACAACCTGCGCAGAAGACTATCGATGCTGCTATGGAGCTTGCACCGAAGTTCAAGGACGCAGGGTTTGATACGTTCTTTGTTCCTCAGAGTGCAGTTGGGGATATGGACGACTATCTTGATTGTATTGAGTGGGCGCTTGGTAACCCCGACATTGACCTAATTGGATTATCTATTCTTGGTTGTCCTATTGCATGTGGTGTCAACGAATCTACATTCGAAGATGGTAACCGTAGTGATGCGTATAAGATGCAGCGGTATCTGTCTCGGTTCGAAGTGTTCCAACGTCTCGCAAAGCGTGGTCTGCTGAATGGTAAGGAAGCTAAAAAGCGATTCCACTGCCTTGGTATGGTTGATGGTCCTAAGGAGATCCAACTGTTATGGGAATACCGTTGGTACATCTTTAGTTGGGATTCAAGTGCTGCTGTATGGGCAGGTATCAATGGCATTAGGTTCGATAACTCTCCTACCGGCCTACGTGAAGGAAAGTTTGAAAAAGAAGTCGACTTCGCGTATAATCAGGATCATGATGGCAAGGATGTTTACTACAACCTTGACTATATGTCCAACCTGATTCTCAATCGATAATGAAAAAGTTTATTCTTGCATTTACAGGTCCAAAAGGATCTGGTAAAGATACGATTGCATCACTTGTACAAGGATACTGTGGATCCGACTACCAACACGTTGAGCAAGCTGCTTTTGCCGATCCTATCAAATATCACATCCAACAGCTATTTGGTCTGAAGGACAACCGTGAGTATGATCAGTTCAAGCGATCGACACTATCGTTCACAATCAACGGAGAAACACGTACTGCCGATGCTCGTCATGTCGTTCGTGAGATTGGTATGAAGATGCGTGACTATGATAGTCGTCAGTTTAATGACTATGTATATGATGTATTGAGAAATCCTCGTGCCCAGGTTGTTAACAGTGTATTCTTGATAACCGACTTACGATTTGATAATGAGTACATGATGTTGAAGGGTCTTGGTGCAAAGATTATCAAGATCAATAGGCCTGGCTATCAGTATGACGGTCATATTACTGAGCGTGGGTTTGATGACCATCTTGTTGACTATATTATCGATAATAGTGGACAATTAGAAGACTTAGAAGTCCATACATTTAAGATGTTGAAACAATTGGAGGTTATTTAATGAAGCATATTGCTAGCGATAGGACACAATCATTTCTTTCTGCAGTTGAAGAAGTAGACATCCAGCCGAATGCTGTCGATCTAAGAATTGGTAAAGTATTTACCATCAAGCCTAAAGTATTTCTGATCGACGAAGAACAGAAGCAACACCGTGGTTCTGTTGAGGTGCAACCTGGACCAGATGGCTATTGGTGGCTAGAGCCAGGCTCGTATGAAGTAATTATGCAAAATGAAATCAACGTTGCTGATGGCGAGGCTGGCTGGGTGATTACCAGATCGACGTTGAATCGTAACGGTGTATTCCTGACAAGCGGATTATATGATTCAGGTTACAATGGTGTAATGGCTGGCGTGATGCATGTTAATGTCGGCCCAATTAAAATCAAACCAGGTACCCGTATTGGCCAATATTTAAACTTTGAGGCGGAAACGCTTCGCCTTTACAAAGGTGACTATGGTAAAGGCAAAGCGCACGATAAGAAGTACGGTTAGTCTTCTTTTTTCCAGATTGTCCAAGCGCCGTATGCAATAGCACCGTATGCGGCAAACTTGGCAAATGGGCCTAGGACAATAAATGCAACGCCTGCACCAATGCAGATAATGCCATCCCAGGACGTTCTTTCTTTTAGTCTGTTAAGTACCCAGCCCATTATTTCTCTCCTACTTTGCAGTTACGCTTACGGTGACCGTTCCATGCAACAAAGCCACCAACACGAAGTGCAAGATAAGCAGCCCAGTTTAGAACATGGATACCATTCTGCTCAATGTTGATATCACGGAACAATTGATCGGCTTGTTTCTGATTCATTGGCTCACTGGTATCTTTCTTGTTCTTCTTCAGTAGAACAGTATATTTGTACACGTAGTCGTGAATTAGACCACCAGCAAGTAAGATACCGACAGGTGATAACCACGATGCCAAGAACTTGGGTACCGAGGCACCATCAAATTGAAAGCCGGCTGGAATAACATACTGTTGGCCGCCAACTTCAAAATGCCAGTCCTTGGCGATCTCCCACTGACGAACTTCCCAGAACCAACACCAAATGGCTTTCCAAAAACCTCTACCATCCGTTGGGATTCGAATTGGTTTCATGTGAGGCATTTCTTTGTATTTGAATCCGACAATGTCTTCATTTTGATCGACGCCAAACAAGTTGACGATCCAACCAACGATAATCAATACACCAAAAGCAGTTGCCATCCAATAGTCGACAAGTAGACCTAGAATAGTATCAATCATAGTTTTACCTTCCCTTCTTTTATTAGACGCTGACGGTTCTTCATATGTTGAGCCTGCACGTCTTCTTTGCTGCCGCCGAAATAAGGAACACAATGTCCTTCCTCAATCATGATCTCTGTGACAAGACGACCGTCGGGCGCAACAAAGTCACCGAGGATACGTCCAAACTTTCCTTTCATATCCTCTCCACCTTTACCTACTTGGGTCTTCAGAATAGCCTGTTTACCAAGTAACTCTTTCAATCTTGCCTTTGCAGCAAGACCAAACACTTTTTCTGTTTTATCACTTGTACGAGATTCGGGAGTATCAATACCCATGATACGTACACGCTCATCTTTCAACCAAACGCCAAAACCGAGATCGATATCAATATCTACTGTATCTCCATCGACGACTCTATTAACCTTACATCTATATTCATACATTACAGTGCTCCCTTATAAGATACTATTAGTACACCCAACCAAATTATTAAAGAAACAGCACTAGCTAACAACGTTATGGCAATTACAAACTCAACAAATGCTTTTCGTCTGCGGAGCTGTTCGTATATCTGTTTTTCCCGTTGTGCTTTGATAGCTCGACGTGCTTTGATAAACTCTTCGTATGCACCAGGTGGTCCATACCACTGAAACATCTCTCGTATCTGTTTTTCTTGTTCTGCTATTTTATTGCGAAGAGCTACATGTTCAAGTGCAGCTTTAGTGTCATCTTGAAATGTTAACTTTTTGAAAATAGATGGTTTTGACTTCTGTCCGAGCCACTCTTGGACATCTGATACGTGGCCGGCCCATTTGGCAAGTTGAGCAAACACGTCTTCTACTTCACGCCCGTGGTTGACAAGGGTCTGCACGCCTTTAAACGCAGCCGATGCGGCCGCCATGGCTGTAAATGGATCAATCATAATCCGTCCCTGTTTTTTATTATTGTTGTCAGGTTATTTATAATCCTGTACAATTGCAATTGTGTTCCACATAAATAAAACCCATGCTTCAAATGATTACAACAATTCTCACATCGTTGACTATTGCATCATCAGCTGCTCAAGCACAAGCTCCTGCCTCAATGGAAGAAAAGGATCACACTGCTGTAGAGTGTCTAGCCCTGAACATTTACTATGAAACAAGTTCCAGCTCGCTGATTGATGCGATGGCTGTGTCTGATGTCGTTCAAAATCGCGTACTTGACAGCAGGTATCCTGACACTGTATGTGGTGTTGTTAAGCAAGCGCGTAAGACAAAGAGTGGAAAGATTATTCGAAACAAGTGTCAGTTCAGCTGGTATTGTGATGGCAAGTCGGATAATCCCCGTGACTTGAAGGCATGGGAACAGGCATATCGTTGGGCCCGTGAGTTCTTGTATGCAGGTCGTTTCCGTGGAATCACAGATGGTGCTACTCACTATCATGCTTATTACGTCAAGCCGAATTGGCGTAAAACAAAGACCTACATAGTAAGAGTAGGCTCACATTTATACTATCGATGGGAAAAGTAAAAACATTTATTGATCATGACTTTGGTAAATTAGAGCGGATCACTAACGAAGATGGTTCAAGAGTATACCAAACACCAACAGGTCAAAAGTATCCTAGCGTCACTACAATCACGAGTCAATATAAGATGGCTCAGATTATGGAGTGGCGTCGACGGGTAGGTGAACAGACTGCAAACGCAATCTCATCGAAGGCATCATCTCGTGGTACTCGTATTCACACTCTTTGTGAGTACTACTTGAAAGAGAACAAGACTGATGCAAGAGCTGATGATAATGATATGTTTACATCAATGATTCCGTATCTTGATGAGATCGATAACATAAGAGCTCTAGAGACGCCACTATATTCTGACCACCTCCAGGTTGCTGGTACAGTCGACTGTGTTGCTGAGTTCAGAGGTCGTCTGTCAATTATTGACTTCAAGACGTCTCGTCGGTGGAAGTCAGCTGATGACATTCATGATTACTTCATGCAGACGGCTTGCTATGCTGTAGCGTTTGAAGAAAGAACAAAACTTCCTGTTACTCAACTTGTTATTATTATGGGTGTTGATGACAATGATCCCCAACTGTTCATTGAACATCGAGACAAATGGATTGGTGGTTTTATACAGTTGAGAGAGAAGTACAGAGCTAGTAAAGGGATCTAGTATGTACGAGTTTGTTCTTACTAAGCAGATATATTTCGTTGTGGGATTTGGATTTGGAGTATTATTTGCCTGGTTATTTGTAGGATTGATCAAGTTGTTGAGGAAAGTATTTTAATTTTAAAATAAGTTTAATAAAAACTTAATAAAAAATTCTTCAAACTTTAATATTTCTCACTCTAGATATTGATGAGCATAAGCTCTATTTTAAGGAGAAAGAATGAAACCAATCATCGCGGCTCTTGCAGCTACAATCACACTCACAGCACAAGCTGCTATTACTGGCGCTGGTGCAACATTCCCAGCTCCCGTTTACTTTAAATGGGCAGAGCAATATAAACAAGAGACTGGTATTGAAGTTAATTACCAGGCAATCGGATCTTCGGGTGGTATCAAACAGATCGGTCGTAAGACTGTTGACTTTGGTGCATCTGATGTTGCACGTTCAGAAGCAGACCTCAAGAAAGATGGTCAAGTACAATTCCCCACAGTGATGGGTGGTGTCGTAGTTGTAGTCAATCTGCCAGGTGTAGAGAAAAACCAAATTAATCTCACAACAGATCAAGTTGCTCGATTGTTTTCTGGTTCGGTAAAGAACTGGAAAGAGATCGATGCAAGTCTACCTGACATGCCTGTCACGGTTGCGCACCGTTCAGACGGTTCTGGCACAACTTCTATCTTCACTAACTATCTTGCTAGCAACTCAAAAGAGTTTAAGTTGAAGCCAGGTAAAGCAGTGAAGTGGGAAGGTAATACAATGGGTGGTAAAGGCAACGCCGGTGTGGCTGCTATGGTTACACAAATTAAAGGAGCAGTCGGCTATGTGGAATATGCTTTTGCTAAGCAAAATGATCTTACGACAACTACGCTTAACGGTGTAGCACCAAGTGCCGATACGTTCAAGTCTGGTGACTGGGCTATCACAGCACAGACATTCATTATCGTCTATCCTAACGGCGAGAATACAAAAGCTGTTTACAAGTTCTTTGAATGGGCTTATAATAATGATCAAATTGCAGAGGAACTTGATTATGTTCCGTTGTCTGACAAGACAAAGAACGAGTCAAGAAAACTTTGGCAATAAATAGTATTGGATCTGACGAGCAGTAATGTTTCGTCTTCACCGGATGCCTAGAGCGAGCAAACCCAGCTATCTGATCCAAAATTTATTGCTGTATGAAGCAATGAGAAAGGTGTTCTGGACGGCGGTTCGATTCCGCCCACCTCCACCATAAGCATATAGTCTACTGGCGAATGAGATAACAATGCTCATAGTAAGATCCAAACTATATGTTTATGATGGGGGTGTACAGGTTTCGACAGGGCAATGAGTAACAGAGTGGACAGCACGGTAATGTGAAAACCGTAGGGTTGGGACTACCCGGCCGAAGAAGCAAAAAACTATAAATGCCAATGATGAGGTATTTGCTCTAGCCGCTTAAGGCTAGGTGGGGATTCGCAGGTGTTCCTTATTACCCAAACACCTGCAACCTTCTCCGGGCGGGTCAGCCTCGGAAATAACACTTTCCATCTAGTTGACGTCAAGTCGAATATACAAGACACTGAACGGAACAACTGAGGAAGCGTATGGAAGCACTACAAGAAACTACGGTGTGGGACTACCCTAACCACACATATCTACTTGATGGTAGCAAGTTGGTGGCATACCTCCGCCAGGGGGAATCTGAACCAACTTACTTCAAAAATGGCATTTCTGGATTTGATCGCCGGGGACGAACATTCGTGAAAGCGGATATTAGTTTATTTCCCCGGGCAGGAAAGTCTCAAGATTTGGTTGAAGTTCCGGGCAGTAATGGTAAAAAGTACCAAGTTAATCTTGCTACCGGGCGGTGTTCCTGCCCCGGATTTAATTTCCGCGGAGATTGTAAGCACATTAAATTGGCTGTTGACCTGAAATCGAATACATAAGATACTGGACGCAACAGTTGAGAAAAGGAGTTCGAGATGTCCAAGCTAATTATCTTCACTCAGTATTGCGAAAACTACGGTTCGGCCGAAGAGCCGTACTGGAAGCTGAAGGGCGGCTCTGAGTACGTGGTCGAGAGCCTGGACTTCGACGCCGACTACGAGTGGGCGGAAGCTCGGGTTGATCAGATCTTGAACAACGTTCGTGATCAGGTGGAAGTTGCCAACGACTTCTGTGAAGAGTTTATTGTAGGTTGGTCTATCCACTCGGATGATTACTTGACTGACTTCGAGCGCGCCCAGCTCGAGTATGATGGTAAGATCGAGTTTCCTACGAAGGTTTTGGAGGTGAATGTAAATGCGTGATCAAACAATTCAATTGCTGACGATGATCGACGAAGGCTTGATCTCTGCGGAAACTGTCGCAAAGATGTGCTTGAAGTATATGAGCGAATATGATGTAGCGGACATGATGCGTTGCAACGACATCATCGTCGATGACGTTGAGGAGGAGATATGAGATGGTCCGTGTGATTGTCACAGACGAATTCCACACAGTGTGGGATCGTGAATGCGATAGTACAGAAGAAGTGCTACAAATTGTACAACATTGGTTGGATTCCCAAGACGTCACCCCGGCGTACGAAATATCCATCCAAATCTGTTGACTGTTGGTTTGAAATCGAAGATAATGAAGGTTCTTTAATCGAAAGGAAGATGATATGTCTCATGAAGTAGAAACTATGGCTTATGCTGGCGAAGTACCTTGGCACGGTTTGGGCGAGTCGGTCTCCAATGACCTGACCCCTGCTCAGATGATGAAGAAGGCTGGCTGTGATTGGACCGTTGAGAAACAGGATATGTTTATCGCTGCGGGTCAAAAGGTCACTGGCAAGAAAGCTCTTGTTCGCTCGTCCGACAATTCGATTCTTGATGTCGTTGGTGATGACTGGAACCCCATTCAGAACGAACAAGCGTTTGAGTTCTTCTCTGAGTTTGTCCTCGCTGGCGATATGGAGTTGCATACTGCTGGTTCTCTGAAAGAGGGTCGCAATGTGTGGTGCCTTGCCAAAGTAAAGGAGTCGTTCTCGATTCTTGGGGATGACCAGATTGACAGTTATCTGTTGTTCAGCAACCCTCACCAGTATGGTCGTGCGATTGACATTCGGTTCACGCCAATCCGTGTTGTGTGCAATAACACCCTGACTTTGTCTCTTGGCGCCCATTCCAAGAATGGTGTCAAACTTGGTCACCGCTCTGCATTCAATCCTGAGCAAGTGAAGGACACTCTTGGTCTTGCACACGAGAAGTTTGCAAAGTACAAAGAAGTTGCTGAGTTCCTCGCTTCGAAGAAGTTCACGATGGACAGCCTGATTCAGTACTACAACGAGGTGTTCCCGTACACCCACAAGTCGAACAGTGTTGTTAATCAGTACAAGGACTTGTCGAAGACTGCAAAGCAGGCTTTCGAAGTACTCGAGACTCAGCCTGGTGCTCGGTTTGGTGAGGGTACTTGGTGGCAAGCTCTGAACAGTGTGACGTACACAACCGACCACCTGCTTGGCCGTTCGCAAGACAGCCGACTGCAGTCTGCCTGGTTTGGTATCAACCAAGGCCGTAAGGTCAACGCTGTTAACAAGGCTGTTGAGTACGCCGAAGTAGCGTAACCAATCGTCGCTCAGAGAAGGCACCTTCGGGTGCCTTTTTCTTTGTATAAATATTACAACAAAGGAGGGCGACTATGAGTAATCGAATTTACGATTGGCCGGAAGAGATTGTGATTGATGCATTGCATCATCTTACACATACAACATGCGGCGGCTATGATGATGATTTTATGACAGATTGTGTGATACAGGCATTCTACAATCCCGCTTGGGAGGCTTGTGTTGTGATGGATTATATTGACAGTGTATTAGGTCCCCGCTTAGATAAGATCACTACAAAGGCAATATAATGTCGAATTTGGCTGGTAGAGAGTTGTACAAGTACGATTGGCGCGCCGAGGTATTTTTGAGAAAGTACCAGGAGCGTCAGCCGTTTACTTTGACAAACGGTAAGACAGTAACATTCACTGTCGATAAATCTGTCGTTAGTACTGTCAAAGGTCGTAAGCCAACTACAGGAATTGAAATGTTGGCCACGGATGGCAAGCAGTACAAGTTTAAGGACTTAGCAAAGGACGCAGACTTTGGAGGTAAAGGTGCAGGCGCTGGTACGGCGAAAGAAGACAAAGAACTGCTATCTCTAATCGACCAGATGAACGCTGCTAAGAAAAAACTAAAGGTCGGCACTCTGAAGTTTAAGATAAACGGAAAGATATATGATGTGTCCGATGCCGCATCGACATACGGTACACCTAAATCAGATTTCCACCTTGTCGATCCCAAGGGGAACGAAGTTGTTTGGATATCTCACAAAGACGGTAGGTCGGCTAAGGACTTCCAGCAGTGGGGTGGTATCTCTCAGAGATCGGAACCCAAGATCTTTGCACATAGAGAAACACAAAAGTTTATCGACGATTTGAAGAAAGACTTTCCTGATGGTTTACCTCGTGCAACAACTCTATACAGAAAGATAAAGGACAAGCGTCTAAAGATGATGTCTGTATATGGAAACATGTACGGCAATGCATTAGGACAACAGAACGTATCAATGTTGTTGCAAGGACCGGTTAAATTAGTTAATCGTGGAAAGTATTATGATATTACTTCGACCCACGTCCACTACAATGGAGACTCAGTCGACGCTGATGGATACGAACCTGTGTTCATGGCAATCTATAAAGGTGACAGATCGGACGCAGGAGTCAAAGGTACACGAATTGTTATCTCTCCAATCATGGGTAGAAAAGGTGTTGAGTATAAATAATAGATTATGCCTATACAAAGATACTTCGACAACTCAGATCTAGCCGAAAGGATTCATCTCTCAAGAGGGATGATGAAAGGCTTCAGCTCCGTTCATAAGTTCGGTGCTGTACCTGCTATGTCGAATGGTGCGACGGGTACGATTTGGGATAAGAATGATACTGTATATCCTTGGTCAGCCTGGGCAACACCTGGACCATTGACTGTTAGTACAACATCTGCTAACGGTACAGTTGTAACAACTGACAGCGGCAAGAGTATTACAATTATTGGTCTTGATGGTAATTACGAACCAGTGCAGGAAACAATAACTATCTCTGGTAGTTCCGGTACAGGTTCTCAGACATTTGCTAGAGTGTATAGAGCTTTCACATCAGCTGATAACACAGCTCAGTTTAGAGTATCAACAACAACAGGCACTCCAACCGAAGTATTGAGAATCTCGATTAGCAAGTCTCAAACATTGATGGCAATCTATACAGTACCAGCAGGTCAGACAGCTTATATAACAAAGGGTTCAGCATCAATCCAATCGGGTGCCGATGCTACCGTTGATATGTTTGTTCGTTATAGTGGTACAGGTGCTTTTCGTATTGGACATACTTTAGAAGTGTCTGGTACAGGTGGTCAGTACATATACGATTTTACAATCCCTATTGAACTACCTGAAAAGACTGACATTGATATCCGCGCATCAATGAGGTCAAACAACGCCCGGTGCACCGCTGCGTTTGATTTAGTTCTACTGGATTACTAAAAGTAGCTAATACTAGCTACTTGCAATGAACCCCAATCCATTGTATAATACCAGTATGACAAAAAACTTCAAAGATTATCTCACTGAGCAAGCTGCTCAGAAAAACACCCACATGACTCACATAGAGGACAAAGTCCTGTATGGTGGGGTTGATGGCACACGTCAGGCTATCAACGCTCTTCGCTCACTACGTGACATGCTTGCTGGTAAGCATCAGGGGAATGTCTCTGTCAAGTGGGATGGCGCTCCTGCTATCTTTGCTGGTATTGATCCTCGTGATGGACAATTCTTTGTAGCGAAGAAGGGGATCTTCAACAAGAATCCCAAAGTGTATAAGAGTGCCGCTGAAGTTGATGCAGACACTTCTGGTGACCTTGCGTCTAAGTTAAAACAAGCTCTGAAGTATCTTCCTGAGCTTGGAATCAAAGGAGTCGTGCAAGGCGACTTCCTATACTCGAAGTATGACCTTGCATCAGAAAAGATTGATGGTCAGAAGTATCTGACGTTCCATCCAAATACTATTGTCTATGCTGTACCAACAGACAGCCAAGCTGCAAAGACTATCAAGCAGTCTCAGATTGGTATTGTCTGGCATACGACATATACAGGAAGTACATTTGAATCTATGAAGGCATCTTATGGTGTTGACATCAGAAAATTCAAGCAGTCTAAGAATGTATGGTCTCAAGATGCAATGTTGCGAGACCTAACACAGGCAACGATGTCTGCGAAGGAAACAGCTGCAGTAACCTTGCACTTGTCAAATGCTGGCAAGTTATTCAACAAGGTCAGCAGCGGCACTTTGCAGACATTGGTTGCTAATCCAGAACTTGCTCAGACTATTGAGCAATTCAACAACACATTCGTACGTCGAGGCGAAGTGATTGGTAATACTACTCGACATGTTAATAATCTCATCCGATATATAACTAATAAGCATCGTGTTGAGATTAATAAGCTCAAGACCGCTCAAGGTCGAGCTCGCCGTCAATCCAAGTTGGATGATGTTCTTTCCTTCTTCTCAAATGAGAACCGAGTCAGTTTGAAGTATATTTTTGACTTGCAAAAAGAATTAGTTTTGGCGAAGTTAAAACTTATAAATACTTTGAACCGGTTGCAAAATATCGATACGTTTGTCAAGACCAAGAATGGTTTCAAGGTCACAGGCGCTGAAGGATATGTTGCAATCGATAAACTTGGTGGTGATGCTGTGAAGATTGTTGATCGAATGGAATTTTCGCACAACAACTTCTCGCCAGATATATTAAAAGGATGGGACAAACCAACGAGGACGTAATGGCTAAACCTTTAAAATTTAAAGATTTTCTAACTGTCGACTACACCCCTGGCATGCCAGATCAGGTATCCAAGAACGCTAAGAAGCGTAAGATGGATACACCTACAGGCAATACAGGCGAAGGTGTAGAGACAGAAGCTCTAAGTACTACCCAGCGTCTCAAGCGCGGTCGTCAGATGAAGCGGTACCACAAGCGTATTGAGATTGGCCAGCAGAAGGCCAAGCGCCGTACAGCAAGCCAGGACGTTTTGAAGCGTCGTGCTCAGAAGCAGGCTCGCAAGATGGTTGCTGACAGACTTGCCAAGGGTGATAAGGGCGATCTAACCCCACAACGTAAACAAGAGATTGAGAAACGGATGGACCGTCCTGAGGTCAAGAACCGTATTGATCGTCTTGTCAAGAAACTAATGCCACGTATCCGTCGTGCAGAGCTCGATCGTAAACGTGGTGGTAGTGGTAAAATTGATAAACCTGGTATTGGTTAATTGTTATGGTAAATTCGTTCAGCCAGTTCTTAGTTGAAGAGGACAAGACAGCATTCTTTACTTTCGGAAGAATGAATCCTCCTACAGTTGGTCATGGTAAGATGCTTGATGCGTTAGCCAAGCATGCTGGTAGAAATCCATATAAAGTTTTTGTATCTCAGTCGCAGGACGCTAAGAAGAATCCTCTTAGCTACTCCGATAAGGTTAAGCATGCTCGTAAGATGTTTCCCAAGCATGCCCGTAACGTAATGATCAACAAACAAGTCCGTAATGCTCTTGATGCTGCTACCGAATTGCATAAGCAGGGTCACAAGAAGCTAGTGATGGTTGTTGGTGACGATCGTGTAAATGAATTCCAACACCTGTTAAACAAGTACAATGGTAAGGAGTCACGTCATGGCTTCTACCACTTCAAAGACATCAAAGTAATGTCTGCCGGTCATCGTGACCCAGATGGTGAAGGTGTTGAGGGTGCTTCTGCTACTAAGCAGAGAGGTCATGCTAGCAAGAATGACTTTGTTTCATTCGCCCAGGGCCTACCTCATCATATGAATACAAAAGACTCGAAGAAACTATTCAACGATGTCCGCAAAGGTATGGGCCTCAAAGAAGAGGTGACATTCAAGAATCACATTGCACTTAAGCCTGTATCCGATACAAGAGAGGCTTTTGTTGAAGGTAAGCTATTTGAGCTTGGCGACAAAGTTGTTGTCAAGGAATCAGAAGATGTTGGTACAGTTACCCACCTCGGTTCGAATTATGTAATTGTAGAGTTCGCAGATGGCTCTCACAAACGTAAATGGCTCGATGCTGTTGAGCTGGTTGAGCCAAAGAACGAATACTATGAGTGGGGCAAGAAAGATACTGTCGACCATGCCAAGAAAGTCACGCCAGGTCAGACTGAAGCGAAAGACACTCACACAACCAAAGATGGCAAACAAGCTAAGAAAGGTCTTTGGTATAACATTCACCAACGTCGTAAGAAAGGTCTTGCTCCTCTCAAGCCAGGCGCAAAGAACTATCCTAAGACATTAGATATTGAGCAGACAGATATGGTTGCTCAAACTAAAGACCGTATCAAAAAAGAGAAAGAGCAGGACAAGAAGAAGCATGACATGATGCTGACTCGAGCCAAAGTTCGTCAAACATTAGCCAAAGCCAAGGCAAGCCAAAAGGGA
>Ga0222715_10002378_pt1 | contig 17283 bp, 29 predicted proteins | sample C33_9DmetaG_FD_165056 | JGI IMG/M metagenome (GOLD analysis project Ga0222715, IMG submission 165056) | Estuarine water microbial communities from San Francisco Bay, California, United States - C33_9D | ecosystem: Environmental > Aquatic > Marine > Unclassified | place: USA: California... | reverse complement strand
TAAACTACAAGGCTTTTATCCACTGTGGAATCCCAGTTTGCGTTTTCCATTTGTGTACAGAAAGTATACTGTGCCCACTGCAGATGTACATCGTGCTGCACTTATTCCCATACAGGTACATACACCTGGAGCAGAACAAACACTACAGCGAGATCTATGGCGTAAAATCTGTTTGCGTAAAGGAGCACCTAGAGGACAGGTAGCATTGGTCAGTTTATGGATGACCGGCGAAGGTGTGGACACAGACGATTACATACAGGATCGTATGCGTGAATATGAGTGGTGCAATCCCACTTACTATGTGCATTCAAACTCAGCAGCAAGTTCAGGCACCTACTGGGACATAATGTTTAACAGGCATAAAAGTTTTTTCTGTGATAGATCAGACAGACTGCGTGATCTACACTGGACCACACATCACAGTGATGCAATGTGGACGCTAGACCCTATACCCAAAACCAAGACCACACCACTTAAATATCTAGCGCCTGTGCGTGTGTACTCAGATGCACTGCGCAATGGCAATCCTAGAATGCAAAGACGTATGCAGTTGGTTATGCTGTGTGAACAACACAGTGCTCTAGGCATATGCAGCCACAACAGACCACTAGAGCCGCAGGATCCCAATCCAGATCTTATGCGTACTGTACGTGACAGAATAGACAGCATATGGATGCCCATACACAACAAGTTCTATGCTAAAACCTATTTTAGTGCATATGTAGAAAGTGTAGTAGGCTCAGGCGAAACACGTTGCATAACAGAAAAGACCTATGACCCACTGATTAAAGGACACTTTGTATTGCCCTTTGGTTATAGTGGTATTGTAAACGACATACTCAATATGGGATTCCAAATGCCATACTGGATAGACTACTCATACGATAAAGAACAAGATCAAAACGTTCGTTGGAAGATGTGGGAACGAGAATTTACTAGACTAGCACAAATGCCAGATGATGAGTGGAGTCTACGCTACGAGCAGGATCAGTGGATGCTTGAAATGAATCGTGAACGCTTTTTTAAACTGCGATACGATAAACTTAAATTCCCACTGCGAAAGGAAAGAGAATGAAAATAGATAAAGACATTGCAGTATGGGAAGGTGTTATTCCTTCACAACTGTGCAAAGATATTATAGAACACTTTGAATTTAATAGAGGCATTAAAAATACAACACCACGCAATAACTTTGCTGTAGAAGATACACAACTGTATCATTCAGAGCAGTACACAGAACAAAAAAGTTTCTATCTAAATCAGTTTACACCTTTCCTCAACTACTTTTGGCAGTGCTGGCAGCAGTACTCAGAATACTATCGTGTGCTACAAAGCGACAAGGAGTTGCACGTACGACATATTAAAACACAGCGTACAGATCCAGGACAGGGGTTCCATCAATGGCATTACGAAGCAGACAGCCTAGAACATTCAAATAGAATCGCTGTGTTCAGTCTGTATCTCAACACCGTAGAACAGGGCGGCGAAACAGAGTTCCTTAAACAGGGTGTACGTTGTCCTGCACGTGAAGGTGATTTGGTTATTTGGCCAGGATCATATACACACGCACATCGTGGCAATCCACCACTAAGCGGATCAAAATATATACTTACAGGTTGGGTTGAATTTTAATAAATACCCTGTATGAAATGGGAAACAAGACTAGCACTGTGTTTAATGCTGTTACTCTGTCTCCTTGCTCTACAAGCCTGTGGTCAAGTACCTATACCAGATAGAATAGAACAATCTCAACAGCAAGAACAAACTATTGAAGATAACAAACTAGATTCCAATCTACCAAACTTTCAAGGTATAGCAGACGCATTAGGCTGCGTTTTTGCACCAAATACCTGTGGTTCTTCCAAATAAAAGATAACTACTCACATAACTAAAACCAACCTAACCCAAGGATAGTTATGAAATTACATAAGACATTCGTTGCTCACGAGTCTACACCTAAAAAAACTAGCACTGCTATCAAAAAGGGAAGATGCAAAATGAGTTCAATGAACAAGCATAAAAAGCGTAGTCATAAATTTTACAAAGGACAAGGAAGATAATGGCCGTTAAAAAAACGAAAGGAATGAAAATAAACCATATTCAAAGACAGCACGATGGTAGAGATATTGTACCCACTAGATACACAGCCAACAGCAAAGGCAAAGGTATTATGTGTGCTGCTTATAAAGATACTAGAGACCTAGTTTTGGATAGTAAAGGAAATGCTATTCCGTGGAGTCAGGCCTAAATATTCTATAAGCCTAACGTAAAACGTTGTTTTTTATTGCTGTAGTGTTTGTGGTGCAAGTAATACTAAACACCGCTGTATGACGCTTAAAATGCGTTTAAGACGGTGTTTAGCACGTGTTTAGACTACTGCTTGTCTGGTGTAACTATGTTGCTGATAGCGTCTGCTATATTTTGGAATAGATTGGAAACTTGTTCTTTGTTTCTGTTAAGTTGTTCCTTTCCGTCCACCCAATTCTTTTCTTGAAATGTCTTGATATCATTCCACTCTGATTGAGCCCAATCCTGTAATTTAAAATGGAAAGGTTTTGGTTCTGGAATTACTTGATTAGTAGTTGCATCTGCTTTGCTCGCAGTTACTAGTCCGAAGAATAGTCCTACTAATAGTATTGTTATTAATATAACTCCCTTTTTGAATTGTTTTTCTATCATTGTTGCCTCTTCTTGTTGTTGTTATTGGCCTGCTTGGAAGGATTCGAACCTCCGGCCTTCAGTTCCGCAAACTGACGCTCTATCCAACTGAGCTACAAGCAGATAAGTTAACTATATAACAAATAATCACTTTAGTCAACCTTTATAGTTTTCCAATTTAAATACAGTATGAACGATACACAGGTTTGGGCAGCGATAGTGTCCACAATATTCTTAACTTCGATTGTATACACACTTACAGGATGGCGAAATATACTAGACTGTTATAAGATGTGGTTTAATAAAAACTATTGGACAAACTACAACTTAATTGAAGCAGTTGCTTGGATAGCCAAAGCAGCAATTATTATTCCAGGATTAATTTTCGGAATTGAGATATGGGAGCTCTATTTCATCTCTTTGTTCACGAGTATGCTGTTAATTTGGGCTAGTTACAAGAAACTATTGCCAACTCTAGTAGCGTTTAACACATTATGGATTTGGTTGAGTATGATGGTTTTGGTGCAGCACTTAATCTAAATTGCTTTAGATCCTACAGGCTTACAGATGTATTTAACTGTATCCCAAGAACCATCGACAGGCACTTCTAAGTATTCCACAAGCATAGTTTCACACTTTGCTTTAGTTTCAAACCACTGTACATCTTGTTCAATACAAGTAGATCCTGAACACACTGTTAATAGTATATGCCAAATGATTTCCATCAGTCTAACTCGTATGCGAAGTTTACTGTGTCGTAGTTTTCTCTAAATTTCCAAGCACCGTTACGTAAATGGAATCTTTCTGCCATTTCAGTCTTAGGACTAAGTGTAACTAGATTTTTAATTTTAGGATATCTTGCTTTAATTTCTTTGCCGGCTTCATTAATTAATGCTCGGCCGCTGCCTTTTTCATAACTCCATATGGTATAGAATACAGCAGTGTCTGCACCGATAGATGATGTTTTATGCATTTCAGTTATACCTTCTGGAATACCTTCTGTATATCTTACACAACATACTGCACCGAGTGTTGTTTCTTCCCAATAAGCAAACATTTCTGCATTGTTATTAATTCTAAATTCTGCAGATAGATTTGGCCTCACAGGATCGTCCTTGATAATTTCTGTAACCCAGTCGTCTATGCCTGTAACTACTTTAAGCATTAATAAATCTCCGTTCTATGCTAATATTTATTTTAAGATGTAAGGATTTAAATATTCCTGAACTAGTGTTCTACTGCCGGTGTCGTTGAGATGATATCCGTCTACAGTATTCTTACAAGGGCCTTCTTTGCCCTTCCATCCTTTTTGTTCTTGCCAGTCAGTTACTGCTTCGGGTAATATAGTTTTTAAATTTTTGTACCAAGATGTGTACAATTGATTTTTGTTACCTTCTATAGGATGCCATAAGAATGTTACTAATTTTGTGTTATATGTTTTACATAATTGCTCTACAGTAAATAAATTTGTAACATACTTAATTGTTGTTTCATAATTATTGTCTGCTTGATATCTTAAGTACCATTCATTAAAGTTTTTATAAATTTTTATCTTACCAAAGTCTTTGCCGTGAAACTTTTTCATAGCATACACATTGTTACTAGGATTCAAACTCATAATAAATTCATCGTCAACTTTATTTCCGTGCTGTTGCCAAGTATATGTTTTTTCTATTCCACTGTTATCATTTGCTTCGTCATAGTTCATACCAACACTTAATCTCATATTGTGTGGTGCTTGAAATATTACTAGATCGTATTCTTTTTTGGATAATTGTAGTGCAAGTTTTTGTACACCTATTTCTATACCTGCGCCTGGGGAACTTAATACATCTTTGTTACCGTCAACCCAATACGGCCACGGCTTGTGTGTAAACGCTGTACTAGCGTGACTATCACCTACACAAAGTATTTTATTAACTATATTCATTTAGTACCTTGTTAAAAAAATTATTATTTAATTCTCTATACTCCTGTTTCATATCAGAATAATCAATTTTAGTTTCATCGAAACTAGGTGGACTGTCTTCCTTAAAGTATATAGGTTTATGTTTAAATGTTGACAATTTACAATCATCTTGTTCTATGTAAGAATAAACTTTCTTGTTTAATAACATTGCCCAATATGCAGCGTGATAACTATTTGTAACAACTGTTTCTGCTGAACCAATGTGTTTAATCATTGTTTCGATATTATATTGTCTATTTGTAAACTGTAGCCAGTCGTTATTTGGTAAACCTTTTACATTTCTTTTAAAATGATTTATAACAATTACTTCATTTTGTAACTTGTACTCTTTGTCTAACAATTTATTCATCACACTAGCACAGGGTACAAACTCAAACTTTGAACTAGGGTAGTTTGTTGAATATGTTCTTGTACCTATCAGTTTATAATATTTGTTTAAGTGATCTATAATCTTACTATGTTCTAAGTTTACGCCAGCACCCCAGACCACATTCAAAGGTGCATTTGCCCATTTTGTTATTTCAGTAATATAATTGTACCATTTGTCTGATACTAGAATATCTCCGCCGCCTGTAATATGTGCTGCAAATTTACCTTTTATTTGTTCATTACTTTTAAATTTAAATACATCACAAGTCTGGTGATGTTTATGCAATGGAAAATATTCCTTGGATGTAGAATACATATCACCTGGATTTTTCTCATCAACTCTGTGTGAGTAAAGTATTTTGTTATTGTAAGACTGGGGCATTTTCTAAACTCAACTCTTCATCTTCAAGATCTTTTATTTCCTGTGTTAACTTATCTATCATACCTAAGTTACGCAGTGCCTTGAAAACGATATTTTCAGTTGACCATTCGCCCGCTTTTTCTAAACCTGCTTTACGCATTTTGCTTATCTTTTCTTTAGCATCACGTAAAGTTGAAATATCTTTCGACTGTAGAGCAGTTTCAATGTCGTGCATTAAACTGTCTTTCTTTTTTTGAATTGCTGCATCATTAAGATTTGGTTTTACTTTTTTAGGTTTTTCTAACCATTGATCAGCAACAATACTGTAAACACCTGTTGAATGATGTTCTTCTTCACTACCTTGTACATAACATTCTACAGGTAAGTTTTTAATTGTAATGTTATGTTCTTCTGCCCATAAGGCTTTTTTAGCATTGAAAAGTTCACGCTCAGTTTCACCTGGCATACCTTTTACAATGATGTGCAAATCAAGATCTGAATATGTTGTCCACGTGTAATTAGCGTTTGATCCTGTTATTGTATAATCAATAACTTCAAGATCAATACCAATGAAAGTTTCAAACTTTTCTGCAATCTTCAATAGTTGTGACTTAATTTCCGGCTTCAACTGTTCATTCTTCCACAGTTTAGGGTTAAGGCGTCTATTGATAGTTACATAATTTGATGTTTCGAATAATAGGTCTTTAATGCGCATACTGTATTTATGCCATTTACTAAGACCACATCATATAGAAGGTACTTCGTGTTTTCTGATTAAAAAACTCTACAATTAATCTACTGCCTTCATCAAACAGTTCTAAATGCAAACAGCAATTATCTTCACCTTGTTTTTGTATCCAGTTGATGCAATCAGCACCTACTTCTTTATGAACTGCTGGCCAATCTATATCAAGATATTTGTTAGGTCGATCGTCTTTAGGCCACTGGTATAGTAAGTGAATATTATCAGAGGTCGTCATCATTATCACCCATATTATTTAGAATCTCACGCAGTTTAGTTGACTCAACTTTAGCCCTTACTTTACCAACTGGTGCTCCTTCTGTAGGATCTTCACTGGGTGCTGCAACATCAGTCTTACGTTTAATGTTATTAATAATCGAACTTGTTCCTCTGTTATTACCGTTTGTTGACTCTGCTTCATCTTCATCAAGATCAGTAATTCTCAATGTTTCAATATTAAATTCTAGATCTACTTTTTGTCCTACACCACTTGATGAACGTGTTTTCATAAGTTGTAATTGATATCGTCCACGCTCACGCATTGCTCTACTAGTAAAGATACCAATCACATTATCAGCAGTTTGAATCTTACTTAAACCACCACTAATATGCGAATGATCAAATTCTACTTCTTCTACTGCACCTCTGTTTAACTGTGCAGCAGTTACAAACACACACTGCAATTCCATTGCTAGATTACGTAGTTCTTCTGATACATATTTGTCTTTAACAAACAAGTTCTCTGCACTAATTCTTTTACCCACAGGCATTAACAAGTCCAAATAGTCAACAAGTAATACATCTACTTTTTTACCTACTTTAATTTCATATTCTTTCAAATATGCTCTAATATCATTTGCAGTCTTACCACTTGGCATATACTTAACTTGAAATGCGCCTGCTTTCTTACCAATCATCTTGACTTTCATTTCTACGTCATCGATGTTCTTAAAAATATCTCTAGTTGTGATACCAGTAGTCATACTATCGATACGCATACTAACAAGTTGTTCACTAAGTTCTAGTGTTAAGTAAACAACGTTCAATCCTTGCAATGCCCAGTTAACACCTAAGTTTGCTAAGAACAAACTCTTACCTGCACCCGAACCACCTGCAAAAATATTAAGTTCGCCTCTGTTAAATCCACCAAACAGTTTCCTGTCCATTGTATCCCAACCAGTGCTTACTTGTCCATTCTTATCTTTTAATCCCATAAGTCTACCACGCGGATCATCAAAATAATCTGTACCCATATCACGTGCTAGTCCAATCTGAACTGCATCTTTTACAATTGATTCTACCTGTCCGTATTCTTTCTTTTCTAACAAATCTGCTGAATTAATAATTGCACGTTCAAGTGCTTTATGCCTTGTAAAACTTTCAAACTCATCCATTAACCAATTAAGATGTCCTTCTTTTAGTTCTCCGGGTTCTTTCAAATCAGTTTTACAACTTGCATTAACTGTATCAAAATCTGGAAGCACACTATATTTTTTTGTGTACTCATTCATAAATTGAGCAGCATCTTGAAGTTTTCTATCAAACAACGTATGATCAAAAATACCTTGACATCTTACAAATGTCTCCGCATCAGAAAGCATCATTTCTAAATATAGTTTCTGTACATCAAAATCATAGTTTTTTACTTCACTCATTAATCGTTCTTTCCTTAGTTGTTATATTAGTATACACTCACACCATACTTTTTTGCAAATGCTTTTGCGTCCTTTTTATCATTTACCATAGGTTTGCCTTTGATGTTCAGCGAAGTATTTAATAGCATAGGACATCCTGTGGCTTCAAACCAGGCTTCTAACAGTTTTCGTATTCCGCTACCATTTGGTCCAACAGTTTGGACTCTGCTTGTTCCATCCACGTGGGTGATGGCAGGATACAGGTCTGGATCGGTGCAATGGGAGGTAAATTGCATATAGTCGTTGTAGTTCCCTCTAAAATGATTACTTGCGTATTCGGAGAGCACGACTGGCGCAAACGGTCTAAATTTTTGTCTTTTCTTAATTCTATTGACCCTATTTTTAATATCTTCCCCTCTTGGATCTGCAAGTAATGACCTGTTACCAAAAGCCCTAGGACCAAACTCAGCCCTACCATTAGCAACACCAACAATACTTTTAGTTTGTAACTCTTTAAGAAGTTTCTCAACTGGATATTCTCCCTCTATGTTAAATCCTAAATAGGCATCTTTCCATTCTATGTGTTTTCTTTTGTTAGCAAGTACTGCGCCTAAACTTGAACCTGCATCGCCTGGATTAGGCATAATCCATACATTGTTATAGTAGTTAAATGCTAAATGATTTGCCTTACAATTTAAAGCACAGCCTCCGCTTAGTACTAAATTTTTACTGCTGTATTTTTCTGCACAATACTTAATAGTTTCTAAAAACAATTCTTCATATAGTGTTTGTGTGGCCGCTGCAATATCTGCTTTATTTTGCCAAGTAAATTTATTACCTGCTCTCCACCACATACATCCTCTATGTAAATTTTGTTTGAATTTAACATTAGGAGTAGTCCAATGATCGTGTGGGCCTAACTTTAAAAATATTTCTTTAATTTCATCATAGTATGTTCTATAGTTTCCGTATGCTGCCATACCCATAAGAATATATTCATCTTCGTTAGGCTTTAATCCTATACGCTGTGTCATTGCACTGTAAAACAAACCTATACTGTTTGGATATCCTTGACTGTATACTTTTTTAAGTTTGTCGCTTTTGCCTTCCCATATTGTAAATGTTTCAAATTCGCCAATACTATCGATTACTACGATAGTTGCATCGCTGAATCCACTTGTGTAGTATCCTCCAGCAGCGTGACTTTCGTGATGGTTACTGTAACCTATGGGTGCATTAATGTTATATTGCTGTAGGTAAGTTTTAATATTATTTTCGTTGTGGTTCCATCCTTGTCCTGCAATTAATTGCCTTACAGTTTTCTTGAAGGGTTTCTCATACCAAATAACTTCGTCAGGTTCTCCCCACTGCTTTGCGTAATCTATAATATTACGATTAAGATGTGGGTCATTCTTAAGTCCACTGAATCTTTCAGTATGACTTGCAAATACTAATTCGTTATTATCAAATACTGCTAACGCACCGTCGTGGCTGTTAGCAGATATTCCCCAAGTGATCATTCTATACCTTTAATATGTTTCCAAGTTTTATGTAAAATGTAAAACCAAACTCCGTTTATGATTGGTTCTACAACAGCGTCTAATGCTGCTAGTTCTAATGTTGCACCCGTGATTATTATAACAGATACCATTGCAATAATTATATGCCCTATGGTATATACAACAGCAAGGCCTAAACTACTCCCACCTATAATGCGTTTTAGTAGTTCGTATATACCTAATTTAAACTCGGTCATTTGTAAATAAACGGATCCTTCTTTCTCATTTCTTTTACTTTTTTACGAAGTTTATATTTGTAGTATTGGTCAACAAACCAATCCTTAATACTTTTGATCCACTTCATTTTATTTCCTCTTTTACTTTATGCATAAAGTGTTTTTTAGCAACACTTATTTTAATGCTGCCTGTCTGTGCTGTTTTAATAGCATCGACTGTAACAAATAACTTACCGTATCTTTGTACTGCTTCGGCAACATCCTTAACGTCAGGTTCCCAGTTAGGAAACGCAACACTCCACCCGTATTCCATTGCTTTCTTAATTAAGTTTTCACCTGCTTCATCTTGATCAGGTATAACAATGATTTCGTGTCCAAGACCTTGTATTATTCTATATTGTTGATCACTTATGTTGTTTGTTAGTAGTGCAACACCATTAATTGCTATAGCATCGAACGGTCCTTCTGTTACAAATATATACCGCTGATCTTCTTGCTGCGAATCGACATTGAATACAAACTGTGAATGATGATCACTTAGATACTTAGGACGTCCACTACGCACTTTACGTGCAGTATTACCTACTACTTTTCCTTTGTAGTAAAAAGGAATAATAACTCTATCTACATAACCATCTGCAGGCGACCAGTAAAAATTATTGCTTACTGGATCATATCCCCTATCATAAATGTATTCAACTACTTTTGCAAACCTTGTTTCGAGAACATCGTTACCTGCAAAATCTACATTGAGCCATTCACTAACTGGTAAACTATGTTCAGGTAATTTCTTTTCTGTAAAAGAAACTCTTGTTTGTAATTCTCTTGGCTTGTATTCAGCACTTTCTGTTTTTAGTGCTTCAAATATAAGTTCATTAATATCGCTTTCATTTGCGCCTAACCATCTGCACAACGATTTGAACTTTTCGCTTATTTGTCTACCAGGTTGCCAACTTGCACTGTACTTACAGTTAAAGCAGTTATAAACTATACCTGTATCAAATCTAACACCTGCTCGTTTTCTTTTATCTTGATTGTGTCCACGGTGATGACAGCAAGGTGCATTAAAACTAGTCCATCCGCTAGGACTGTGTTTTGCACGAGGCGGCAATAGATCTCTAAATTTATCGAGTACAAGTGTCATACTGTAAGTATACTATCTATACAGTATTTTGTCAAGTGATCCTGTGTTATTATCTGCTGGAACGTGGCGAAATCTAAACCAATTATACTTTCCAGTTATATTATGGTAAAAGTTTGTATCGGCTGTAGAAACATTCCAAGTTTTAAGATCTGTCCAATTTTCATCAATTGGAACGCCACCTGGATCCAAACTTGCTTGAAGTTTTAATTCACCTTCGTATGCATTTGCATACACCTGAAAAGTATGCAAACTTTGCGGTGTTGCTTTGTTACCTTGGGCATCAATAATGCTGCTTTCAAAAAACTCTTCATAGCCACTGATAGGAGTATGTCTAGCATAATTTGGTCTTGGCAAATCAAATGCAGGATCGTCATCGCGACTGTTTGTTGTTTTATCAAAGTTAACTGTTTTATTAAATGTTGTGACTTCTACAGTGTCGTATGGTTCACCGTAAACGTCTCCTTCTACTTCTATTGTACCATCGGCTCCAAACTGACTATCTAAGTACAATGGATAAGCAGATGTAACTTTATGTTGTCCTGATGCTACAGTTGTTCTAGTTTCTTTAATAAAACTGTACTGGTATAAACCTGGTTCAATATCACGCATTTCTGCTTCTGTAAGTATTACATAAAAACGACCAAGTGTTGCATCATCTACTGAAGCATCTTTCTTAAGAACAAGTTCACTGTTCTCTCTGCTCACTAGTGAAAACACAACAGTGGATCCTGATAAATTAATTTTCTTTTGATCTCCTTTTTTTACTTGAAGATCTATTCTGTTATCGGTTGCACGATAAACTTTTAAATTGCGACTGTAGACCATACGAAATCTCTCCTGGGTGTAATCACTAGCCAATTCTGTATAGGCTTCGACTACGTTTGGGTATAAATATATTGTAGTTAATTGCATAGTAATTACTTAACCTTTATTATATTTATCGATGAGAATAACAGAAAACCTAAAAGAAAATATGCCGTTTATAAGCGTTTTAACACACGCAGACAAAGAATATGTAGGCATTATTATAAACCAAGACAACAATGTCACGAGTTTCTATGACTATGAAGCCATCGAAGGAGAAAAAGCAAAGAAACGCTTTTTAGAACTTGGTGATGCTTGGTGGTGGGAATCAAACAGACAAATTCCTATTAATATTTTCTTGAAGAATGAAATATCTGAATTTAAGTATGCAATAAGAAATTATACAACAAAAGATGTACAAATACAGTTTGGTCCTGTAACTAGTCTTAATAATATCATTATTAAAAGAATTAAACGTAGATCAATTACTCTTGTTCGTAAGCCTTCTTCATAGACCAATAAATCCAATAGTCAACTAGAAAGAATGTAATTAGAGTACCTAGTGCTGTAAGTGTTTGGCCGAACAACCACGGTAGTACGAATATCCAGAATATAACTCTCAACAAGTAATATGGTACATACCATACAGGAACTTGCCAGAAAGGCCAACTGCCTAGATCAGGTTTAGGAGGTTTCTTCCTGTAATCATTAACTTCCCAATTCATTTAACGTCCTGCACTTTGTGAAGAAACCATTTCGCAGATTAGATTCATATGCACTACTACTGCAACTGCATATGCAATTGCGTGTGACTTTTTAAAATAGTATTCACCGTTATCCGGCTTCTTCCATATCTCTGTCATCACCGTAGTCCATTCTTTCCCAATCAGATAACGTTTCGCAGGCCTTATCATTGCTAGGACTGCTGCTAACTGTTCTACTGTTGTCGGCTTCATTTTTTGTAAAACGTTGCTGTGTCCTGCGACGTGAAATAAGTTGTCGCTGAAGTCCTGCTCTGTAAGTAGTTCCCATAACGGCTCTTTCTCCATCAGTTGTTGTAGGTGGTCTTCAGATTTAATATCGTTGTACAAAGATACATTAAGAAAATCTATTTTAAATAATCCTTGTTCTTCCGCTTCTTTGTGTTCTATTGAACAAACGTATTTAATCGGATCAGTTGGAACTTCGTGCATATACACGCCAGTATTATGTTTTGTTAGTTCGCCTTCATCGACACGACTTGCTCTTACGTGTTTAAATAACGAAAGTGCTTTTTCTCTGTCTTTAAAGTCTATATCAATATCTGGCATTATTTTTTAATTTCTATCCATTGTTTGTACATTTCATAGTTTCCACTAGCAACATATTCTTGTCCTGTTTCCATATCTATAATTTTCCATTTACGTGGACACTTTGTTAGTATACTTAATTCGACACGTTTGTCAAGTTCTTGTACTTCCGTTCCGTCTTTTAATGTTCTTGTTTTCAAGATACTTTACCTTCTCGTACTACTTCTTTTACTAGCTCAACATCTGCTGGTAATGTTTTAAATCTCTTCATCCAAAACTTAGGATCAATTATAGGACCCACAATACTCAATTGCTCATCGTTCATCTTTTGCAACATATCTTTTCCAGCCTTGCAATTCAATACCACCCAAGGACTGATTTTTCCATCTTTGATATGTTGTGTAACTCTATTAAGATTTGCATAACTGAAATAATGATTCCACGGAGCATTATTTGCATCAGCCCAATCCATCATAGTTTGTATGCTTCTTTGTATTGCTTTTTCTGCAGGCTCTATTCTAATTAATTCTGCTAGGTATGTGTCATACAGTTCGTCTCTACACCAATGATCTAATTTTACTCCACTACGAACAACATATTCAATAAATCTATCAGGCATCAAAGGATTTACATTTGATACAAAACTACCAAACTTTACAAATGCATTATAGTAAGGGCTTTTACAAAAGTCAGTAAAGTCTCTTTTCTTTTTACCACCCTGTGCTATTTCATAGAAACGTTGGTATGTAAGCAGTGCTAGTTGAACGTGCTTTTCGTTCTTTGCAAGATGTCTGCGTTTTTGTTCGCAGATATGCACTGCCAAAGTTTTTTCTTTAGCAAATGCTTTGCCGCAGTATTCACAGTTATAATTTAATTGCATTGACCTGTTTCTTATCCCAACCTAATTCTTTACAGTATTCTTTTATCTCTTTGTCACTAGTAATTGCTGCCATAGTGCGAATATCTTCAGTTTTCATATTCGGAAACAGTGTACCCAAAAACTCTTCTTTCTTGTTTTTAGTTTTAGTAAGTTTTAGCCATTTGTGGAAAAACACTTTTTTGGATTCGTGTCCACAACTACAAGCCAATTGCCAAAGTAGTTTGTTATGCTTGTTTAACAGCAGGAAAAGGTTCTTATTAAAGCGTTCATTTCCTAGTAGTACAAAGTGCTCTTGATCTTCTCTAGACCCTTGTACGCTGCTTATATAGCGATTAAGAGTGAAGAAAACAACACTCTTACGTTGCTCTTCTGTAAGATCATCCCACACTTCCTTGCCGTTCAAATCTACGGCTGCAAGTATTTCGTTTAATTTCAAACCTGGCTGTTTAGTCATTATTCGGATCCTTTGATAACATATATAACATTTTAAGGTCTTTTAGTGATTTTTGCAAGGCCTTATTTCCCCTAACTGCTTTATGTTGTATTTCACTAAATTGATGATCATCAAGATACCATTCTGGATATGATTTCTTTTGAACAATAGTACGCTCACCAGTTTCGGTATCTCGTTCAAAAACTGTTTCTCCAGCATCTGGCGATTCGTATACTTTCATTATTTTTCTGCCATTACGTAAAAGTTTTTTACAGGAAGTTTCTTGTTTAATTGTTTTGAAAATTTTGTTAGTTCTGTGTATTGATCTTTGGTAATCGTATAACCTAGATTTGTAAATTGATTACTCCACCAATCTGGTGACTCTTGTATTAGATGTGCGTTGCGTCCATCTGGTAGTATCAACTTTGCCGGAGCGCAACTAATAAGATGAAAAATAAATTTACTATTATCATAAATTTCTTTTAGGGTAACCGCAAGAAAGTGTGGCTCAATATGTTCTAGTACATCTGTAGATATAATCATATCTACCGGCTGTAAGGGTTTATCGTAGTCAGGATTTGCAGGATCAAATCCTAATATTGTTTTGCTAGGATATTTTTCACGTAGTGTTTCTACAAGATTGCCCTTGCCACATCCAAAATCTAAAATTGATTTAGGATTCTTCTCAGCAATATATTCTTCAAGCATTGCCGGTAGTTTACGTCTTTTACCGAATTTAGTTTTACTATGTATGCTTGTAAGGACTTTTTTGTATTCGTCGGTAATCAATCTTCAGACTCCGATTTTATATAACTTGATCTATCTCTAGCAAGTAAAAAACAATCAGCCTGTATTTGAGCAATTAAGTTATCAATCTCTATTATAGAACCTTTGTTCTCTCCATATTTTAACTCACGTAATCTGTCTGCATCTCGCTTGAGACCATCTATTTTATCACAGAATTGACTTATCTTATGTAGCATAAACCCCTCCTTTACTTAAACGCAACCACCCTACTATCGTTTCGTGTTTTTCTATAAAGATTGTCCTCGATAATTGCTCTAGAAAAACCCATTTCTAGTTTTAATCTTTTTAAAGATTCTGCACTATAACCCCATTTATGTAACATTACAGGATCTTTATATCGAGAAATATTTCCAAATATACCTGCTACACTTCTTTTAAGTTCTTTTCCATTTTTAGAATAAAGATAGTGAGGGTTATCTACTATAACTTGACACATTTTTAATAAGTCAGGCCATTCAGTAGCAACGAATCCACCCGGCTTTAAAATTCTAAGCCATTCAGTAAGCATTGCTGGAACATCGTGTGGCATAATATGTTCAATAACGTGTACAGTAAGAATCTCACTTACTGTGTTGTCTGGAATAGGAAATGGTTGTGTTAAATCGTGTACAGCAATACCTTCCATATGTGCAAGATAATCTCCTTCCACATTAACATAACCTTCTAATAAGTTAGGTCCGCATCCTAGGTGTAATTTAATTTCTAAATTTTCTTCTAAGTGCTTATTTACTACGTCCTTTAAATTGCTAGCCATCTATCATTCTCCAACGTCCAGTTGATAACCTGAGCCAAACGTTCTTTTACTGGTTGTGGATTCCATCCCATTGCACTCATCTTACTTCCGTCTAGTGCGTAACGTAAATCGTGTCCTGGTCTTGAACTATGAAAGTTAACCATTTCGTAATTTAAAGGTTTACCTTGTGTGTCAGCAATAAATTGAGCAAGTTCAAGGTTATCAAGTTCTTCAGCACCCACGATATTAAATTTTTGACATTTAGCATTACCGTAATCTGGTTCTAATTTACTAAGATCGGTGTTGTATAAAAACATAAGAGCATCTGCAACATCGGCAGCGTGAATATAATGACGAGATCCTGCTTTTGTTTTTTCTGGATTACTATGAACAGTAATCTTTTGATTATCTCTTACACGCTTGATACACATAGGAATATATTTTTCTGGATGCTGTCTTTCACCAAATACATTCATTGTATGTGTAATAATACAAGGCAAGTTATAACAGTTTTCATAAGCGACAACTATTTCTTCGGCCCCTGCTTTTGATGCACTGTAAGGATTAGTTGAATTGTATCTATCATTTTCTTTATACTTGACTCCTTCAGGTGCAGGACCAAAAACTTCGTCAGTACTAAAATATGCGAAAAGATCTAAATTATCTAAACTACGTGCATAATCTAGTAGATTAGTAGTTCCGACAACATTGTCTAACACAAATTCCATAGGATAATCAATAGAACGATCAACGTGACTACCGGCTGCTAAGTGTGCTATTAAATCAACTTTCCCAATCATTGATTTAATTTGCGGATTAATTTCTGCTTTAAGATCGTGATGTACTATCCTTACTCTTTTTCTTTCTGATTCTGGGTATTGCATTACTACTTCGTGTAGTCTATTTAAATTACCACTATAATCTAATCTGTCTAACGTCACAATACGCCAATCAGTTTCTTTCATTACTCTATCTACTAAGTGGTGTGCAATAAATCCAGCACCGCCTGTAATTAGTATCGTTTTACTCATTTCCTTACCTCATTGTATATGTTGATTAAAAACTTTGCACAGGCTTCCGGACCTACATTTTCTTGTATCCATTGCTGTCCTTTGTTGATTTTATTAACAGCCTCGCTTTGATTTCTTAAATAATATCTGATGCCATCTACAGGATTTCCAATCCAACAAAAATCTTTTAATTGTTCATAACTAGGAATAGGACTGGTCACAACCCATCTACCTTGTGCTATTGCATCAACAACCCTGTTTGGACTTTTTGTTTTTGTTCTTCGTTCGTTTTGTCCTAAAAGCGGAATGAATACCACATCACACTCTTCGACTAATTTTCCTTGCATATCCCAACTCCATTCGATGTTTTCCATTTTACTCATACTGAACCCGGGATTATTCTTTGATAAGTTTCTTGCAATTTTTCCTCTGATGCCTTCAGCCTTATTCATTGTAAGTATTAGTTTATAATCTATACCAGAAGATTCTAAAAGTTTAGTAACGGCAAGCCAATCTACATATTTGTTAGAAGATGAAGAACCATACCATAATAATTTTACTGGTTTATTAACACTTCTAACTACTGCTGGAATAATTTTTCTGTCGACACAATCAGGATAATAATAACTATTTCTTCCTACTTCTTGTTTTACAACCTCTTTCATTATTTCTGAATTAACGGTTATAAAATCTGCCTGTTTGCAAAAATCATAAT
>Ga0222715_10002375_pt1 | contig 17298 bp, 15 predicted proteins | sample C33_9DmetaG_FD_165056 | JGI IMG/M metagenome (GOLD analysis project Ga0222715, IMG submission 165056) | Estuarine water microbial communities from San Francisco Bay, California, United States - C33_9D | ecosystem: Environmental > Aquatic > Marine > Unclassified | place: USA: California... | reverse complement strand
GGAGATATCGGCGGGGTCGTATTCGGTGCAATGGTAAGGCTCGTACGTTACAGATACTGATGCTCTACCACCTTCATCGTAGCATTGGTACGAGTTGTCTACCCCGTACTGACGAATACACGAATCGCCTTTGCACCATTGGTCGTAGTCATTCGCGCCACCACTGGATGAGTCAGCGTAAGCGGTACAAGTCACGGTCGGGCTCGGTGCCGCGGTCGCGCTCCACCGGTCATTCACCTCGCCGCCGCCTTGCTTCTTGATCTCCCATACCGACGACGACGTGAGAGCCTCTTCGACATCGCCGTCAGTTGCGCATGAATTTTTCGACTTTAACTTGGTCTTCAACGCCGCAAACGCGGCGGTGCCCAAATCCGCCGTCCCATACACAGCCTGATCAAACGTCGTGTACGGCACGCCCGCATACTTATCGTTGAGCGGAAACGGCTTATACTTCCATCCCGCCTCAGTGCTTGCGATGTTCGAATCGCTCGGCGCCGTTACAAACGTTTTACACGTCGGGTAATCCATGCGCGAAGACCAGTACGAATTCGCCATCATCGGCGTACAATTATAACTCGGCGTACCATAATCCCAGTCCACCTGCAGCGTCGCATCGCGTATAAACGCCACAGGCATAGAATAATACATCAAGAACCCCCCAAACGCCAAGATCTGCACCACAAACAGCGCCGTGTTGAACGCAATCACCACCGATTTATCCGCCACTAAATCCTCGTCATGCTTGTCGTCGTAAAAGTTCGGCCCGATCGGGATCAAACTCTGCAGGCACGATCGCGTGACTTTCACGGAAGGCTTCCCAGCGCGCGGCGGCATCGTCGCGCTCGGCGATCTGGCGCTCGGCGGCGGTCGTCGCGGTGTGCGGACGCGCGACGCCCGACCGAATGCAATCCGACGTGTCGGTCCGTGTCGCTCCGGTTACGATACCCACGCCGTGCCTGGTCACGATTGGTCAAATCCATTCGACGACGATGAGTTCCGCGGAACTTTTGGTGTGCGCACCAGCGCGCGGATACCGACGGCGTCCGCGACGACTGGTTGTGATCGTACGTCCGGGACACCGAGGCGTGGATCTCGCGCACGCGCTGATGAACAGAATCTGACAAAACCTCATATGAGTACAATTATTATTACTACTAGTAGTACACGACCTGGTACGAGTAGTGCGTGAGCGTATCGCGCGCGGGTGGAAAACGGCGCGACGCGCGACGACGTCGGAGGACGCTCGGGTACGACGTACGAGAGCGATGTGAACGTGGCCGAGAGGAGAGAACATTGGCCTCGATCGGCGAGGTCATGGTCGCGCTTAGAGGTCGCCGACGACGAGACTTTCGGGGTTCGCCTTGGCGATGCGCGGGTGCGCGGAGGCGACGAGATTGCACGTTCCCGATTTAAGACGAGATCCGGTTGTCCACCGTTCATTTGGATGTAGGACACGGAGTCGTAACCGCCGTCGCTCGATCGCCATTTGTACGTGTAGTACGATTTGCCGTTGAGCGTGATGCCCACGCCGTCGGTCAGGTAGGTGAATTCAAACGCCCAGTGCTGGTTCATGTCGGTGCTTTGAACGGTGCCCATCTCGGCGTTGTTCCACGGAGCTGACTCTCGGGCGCCGGCCCAGTTGCACTCACCGTTCGGGTCAGTTATCGTGGGCTTACAATTCGTGGCAACGTCCATGATGCATTCAGCCGACCTCGAGCGCGGGTTGAAAACCATCATGATGTCGTCGCTCGCGCCCCGCTGCGTGTGAATGTTGATGGTGCACCAGGCGTTACCGGCGACGCCGTACATCTTAAAGGCTGAACCGAGACCCTTTGGAGGATTGGCCAACATCTTTTTGGTGTTCTTCGCTTGTTCCTCGGGTGACCAAGACGCGGGATCGCCCGTTGGAATGCAGTTGCGAGCGCACGAACCGAAGACGTAGTCGATGTACCCCGGCTCCGTCGTCGTGCGCGAGTCCCAACCGATGATACGATTGGTGTAATCCCCAAACGAGTTCGCGCACACGTCGTTCCCACCGAGCGGAGCGCCATCATCCTTTTTCCCGACTTCATATCGGATTTCCCCCGCAGAGTTCTTCACCGCGAATCCCCACTCCCAATCCACCTCAGCCGTGTCCACCGAAAACGTCCCAGTGTCGCCCGGGAACAAGTTCTCGCGTCGCATCTCAATCCCATGCTCCCACTCAAAAAAGCGCTCGTCATCGCCGAAATTATGCCTCACGATTCTCGCCTCCTGGATGTCGTCAAAGAACCCACTCTCGGCGTTTTCGCACCCCACGTGCAGCGTATACGTCAGCGTCGGCGACGTCCCTTGCGGGAGCACGCTCGTGCGCTTCTAGTACCCCAACGCGCTCGTCCGCGCGCGTCGAGCGCTCTCAGCCTTCGCATACGACGTCGCGCTCGCACCCATCGCCGTCGCGCCGCCAACCCGGGCGTCATCGCGCGTCACCGTCGCGCCCAGGGCGCCAACCACCGCTGCGATCGAGACCAGCATCACCGCGATTCCACGCGCGTTCGACGCGTGCGACGCGCGCGCGCGCGCCGCCGCCGAGCAGCGGGGCGCCTTCGTCATCTCGCGCGACGTTCGCGGCCATCGCGTCGGCGCTGGTCGACGCGCGGCGCGGTGTGGCGCGTCGGCGCGCCCGCGCGAGGGCGTTCACGGAACATAGACCATGACGGATTTTACTTTTTCGACCGCGCCCGTCGACGGATCTCGCGCCGTCGCCGCGCGCGCGCGCGACGACCGCGCCGCGCGAGCGACGAACGCGATGCGCGATAATTTTACCGCGCGCATACCGCGCGATACGCGCGCGATCGTCGCTCGCGCGGGCGGCGACGGCGCGGTGCTTTGTACACACGGTGACGCACACGAAACCCGTGGGTGCGATCTGTGCCTGTGTCGACCGCAGAACGCGACGCGCGAGAGTCGACGGGGCGCGAGACGCACCGAAACGCATCGAGGGGTAATCTTTGCAAGCGCGCGCGCGGTGTTCGGGCGCGACGCATCGCGTCGTCGTCGCGCGAGAAGGGGTTTTCGTCGGCATCGATTACGTTTTTTTTTGGCGTTTCATCGAGTTTTGGCGTTTCTTGGCGCTGTGCGCGTCGTTCGCGCGCGCGGTCGGGGGTGTGTGCGCGAGATCGCGCGCGCGGGGGGCGTGGTGAACCATGTCGGATGCGATGGCGGCGCGAGATGGCGAAGAGTTGGGGAAGGCGCGCGAGCAGGGCGGGGGAGAGGTGGATCGCGCGGCGGGCGAGGCGCCGGGACGCGAGGCTGGCGCGCGCGCGGGTAAGGCGCAGAAACGGGTCGTCAAGGCGACGGCGGCGGATGATGGGGTTTTGGATGGGGCAAATTCTTTGTTATGGCTCGTTGAGGTGCGTGCGTGTGTGTGCGCGCGATGCGTGTGTGCGGTGACGCGTTGAGAAGAGGGCGCGGGTTGGGCGCGCTCGAGCGTTGACTTTTTGGCTCTCGACGCGAGGACTGACGATGTGCTATGACGTGTGTTTGTATTCATGACCGACGCAGGCGGCTGAAAAGGCGGCACCGACGAAGCGCAAACGTGCGCCGTCGAAATCGGTCAAACGCGGGCGTGGGCGACCGAGAAAGGAAAAGTCAAAGGAGGAGGAGGAGGCGGTCGCCGCCGCGTTCGCAGACGCCAAAGCCTCGGTCAAAGGCGAAGGCAATGGCGCGGATGCTCGCGCCACTGCCGCCACCGGTGCGGCGACTGAGAATATGATGGATGACGGCACAGCGAACAACAATGTTGCGCACGGCGTGCGCTGTGCCGGGGAAGACGAGAACGATTCCAAAGGAGATGAAGACGACGACGCGCCGTTGTTATCGAGAACGGAAATCGAACGCACGTCCACGCAACAATGGACCAAAACCGAGGACGCCCAGCTCACCGCGCTCATCAACAAATTCGGCGCCAAACGCTGGAGTTTCATCGCCGGTTGCTTGCGCGGTCGCAAAGGTAAACAATGCCGCGACCGGTACTTGAATCACCTCCGTCCAGGAATCAAAACCGGCGAGTGGACCCGTGAGGAAGAAAAAGTACTCGTCGAAGGACACAAAATTTTAGGCTCCAAGTGGGCGGCGCTGGCGAAACTTCTCGTAGGACGACCGGAGAATGCGATTAAGAATCATTGGCACGCGACGATGCGTTGTAAATGGAACAAGGGTGGGGAGGTGGATGAGAACACGTTGACGGAGCTTCAAAGGTATCAAATGTCGCTCAAGTCGACAAATCAGAAGGCTATTGCACCCACAGCGGCCCGTGTGACGCCAGCGGCGAGTGAGGATCTCAACGGTCGCAAGGATACCAAGGCGCGGCGAAGCGCCGCCAAAGCCAAGGATACGACGCCGAAGGATCCTTACGTCTCGAGGTCCATCTTCAGTGCGATGGAAGCACTGGTGAATAAAAGTGAGGCAATAAAGCGGGTCAAATCTGGGACACCGACGGATTCAGGGAAGACGACGACGACAGCGCCGACGAGCGACGCGATGGGAGACGACGCCGCCGTCGACAGGTGCGCAGACGGGGAAGAGGGGAAGACGGTGGGCGTCAACAAGGAGGACAAGGGCGACGTAGAGGATTCATCCATCAGCGGCATGACGACATCGTACCAAAACACGCGCTATACGCACACTGAGCGCTTGCAAATCGACGGAAACGTTGAAGTTGTACGAGAGAAAATGGCCAAGGAACTAGAACGCATTTCGGCGGTGTCGGAAGCGACTGCGGGGCATCCCGCGACGGCGCCGCGACATTCCGTGGTGGCGAGCACGGCGAGTGCGCCCAACGTGACGGCAGCGTTGGGAAAGGAAGCATCCGACACGGCCAAACCGGCGAAGGAAAAGGTTACGGATTTCATCCAAGTGAGCGAAAATTCAATCGTCGACGTCGGACGTTGCGTCTCCATTGTCAGCTCGGTGGGTTCTTCTGAAGTTTCCACGCTCACCTCCGTCGCAACTCAGGATGGCGTGTCATTCATTCAAAACGACCACACGCTGACGCGCGCTGTCATCGCACAAGGCTTGCGAAACATTGCAGAAGTCATTCGCGCCAAGTGGCCAGTGCACCGCATTGCGCTCGCCGTGCGCGTCGGCGTCATTGCTGTCGGCGACATCAAGCTCTGCATTTGCGTCGCCGGCGATGAGTGGACCGACGTCGTCGCTGCGAGCGAATTCGCCAGCACACAAGTCAAGAACAAGTACCTCTTTAGAGAACTCAAGGCGTCGCATGATGAAAGAGCCAACGATGATACAACGCACGCCTAAACGCCCACTGTAGTCTCACGTGTAAATCAAGGAATCATTTTTACTACTGCATCTGTGCGTGTGTTTTACAAACCTAAGTCAATCTATCAACAATCCATCGTGTGCTTGAGCGTTACGCCGCTTCCGCTTCCTCGCGCGCAATCTCCGCGAGCTTGGCCGGAATGTCCTCGATGGCGCACCCGATCGCCGCCTCGATATCCTCCACCGTCAGCACATCATCCGCCGGCATCGACGGCAACGGAAACGGTGGAAATACAAAACTCGGCGCTTCTAAATTCAACTCTTTACGACTCGATTCGCGATGAACAATTGTATACAAACCCGCGAGTTCCCAATACGCGTGCTCCGCGTCCAACTTGTCGTCGCACGCGAGCGTGGCAATCTCCCCGAGTCTTTCCACCTTTTGCGTCACCGCCGCCGCCGGAAACGCCTTAGAATTACGCTTCAACCATAATTCTAACCCTATCGCCGCGTCGAACAGCGAATCGAGCACGTGGCGGCACCCCGCAGCGCGCATGTTTGATTCAATCGTCGCCAACTGGGTTTTGACTGCATCGCGCTGTTCCTTCTCGATCGCCTTGGCGCTCTTCTTCGCGGGCTTTTTCGGCGGCATCGCGTGCGCGCGCGCGGTGCGTTACGATGCGGTGCGTCTCGACGGCGCGGTGTGCGCGCGACGACTTGCGTCTGGATGTGACGCACGCACGTTGTGTGCACCTTTGATTTTTTGAACACGAAATTTAAAATGAATTAATCAATCTGTCGTCATAACACCGCGCGCGTGCGACGCGCGATGGCGTCTCACGCCCTCGCGTTGACGAGCGAAAAAAATATATCGTCGTTTACGCACGCGACGGATTCGATTAAGAGCGCGGTGTTCATCACGAAGCGCGCGAAGACGGTCGCCAAGCGAGATGATGAAGATGTCGATGACCGTGACGGTGACGACGGTGACGGCGTGAGGAGGTCGAGCGCGCGGGACGAGGCGCCGCGATTTGGACCTATATTACGCGATGAATCAGAAGCGGCGCGACGGGCGCGTGGTGAGGCGTATGTGACGTGCTGGCGGGCGATTGATGCGCACTGTTCAGAGGTGCTGTCGCGCGCCAACGCCGACGCGTTTACCAAAGTGAGCGCGTTCGTGGAAGCGACGCACGGCGAGCGCATGGCGCGCATCGCGAGTGGGCGCTTGGCGACGTCATGCCGCGTCCCCGTGGGCGTCGTGCTCGCGGGAGGGGTGAATAGCGATGATCATGAAGAAACGTTTGCGGCGTTGGTGACGTATTTGAGACGACGCGGCGAAGCGCACTGCGCTTTATTGCGATCGAGGGATTTGAAAGCGCGCGCCGGGGTTGGATCGGGTGGTATAGGTGTTGCGTTTGGGGTTGTTTTGCGTCAGCTCGATCGAACGGGTGCGCATTGGAGTGGGAAGAGCATGCGGGCGGTGAAGCGTTGGCACGACGAAGCGAGCGCCGAACGCGTGGAGCGCCTCGCGCCCGCCGGCGTCGATGACAACGATTTCGGCGGACACGGCGGCGTCGATGACGCCACTAACATATTAGCTATCGGAAGCGGTGATGCTCTCGATGACGACGGCGATGGCGCCGTCGTGAATACAGGATCAAAGAAGCGCGGCGGCGGTAAATCAAATTCCAATTCCACCGCCGCGCGCAAGACAAGACGTAAAAATAAACGCGACGTCAACGACGAACAAGCCATGGATGAGGATGCATCGTGTTTTCCTACCGTCATCGGTCGCGATCGCCCCGTGGTGATTGTCGTCGAAGACACGGAAGGATTTGACGCGCGCGTTTTGGACTCGTTCCTCTTGAGCGTCGCCGAATACGCGTCGACGGTTCCCGTCATCGTCATGCTCGGCTTAGCCACGAGTGTGAGCTCGCTTCAAGGCATGCTTCCCGCTGCCACCGCGGCGTTACTTCATGCGCAAGCGTTTCAACTTTGGGCGCCTGGGCAAATGATGGAGGCGGTGCAGGAGCAAGTATTGTTGAGTCCCGAACGCGTACCGGCGTTTGGAAGCGCGGTGTTGAACGCGTTGCACACGCGATTCAAAGAGCACGACTTTTCCCTTGCCGCTGTCCGACGCGCGCTTCACTTGCTCACGTTGACGCATTTCATGACTGAGCCTCTGAGTGCGGTGTGTCCCCTGCTCACGCGCGATGCGAGCGCGCCTTATGCGAATGGCGAAGACAGCGACGAAGAATATGCCGACGCCGTCGAACGCTTTGTCGACGCGCTCGACGCTCAAGCGCTAGAGTACGCGCATAAAAAGTACAATTTTGCCACAAAGCGCGACCTAATCGTCGCCCTACGCGATGTCTATCGCTTACGTCGCCGATGGAAGCTCGCGCTGCGATGCATTCATCTCGTCTGCGTCGCAACCGAGGAAAAATTTAAAAAGCGCGCGACGACAACCATGGCAGATTTACTCCTAGACGCCTCTCGCGCTGAATATTTCGCCGACGACGTCAAGTCCCCAGGCGCACATTTGATCAAAATCACTTGCGCACGATTATGCGATGGGTTTAGTACGCAAGAAATCGCGACGTTGGCCAAGGAAATGTTGACGCATTTGGAGGAGGACGAAGTCATGCGCGGCGCCGAAGGGAGCGAATTGAAATTTTTATTGATGCGTATTGACGACGGCTCCATCGCGCGCGAGGACGCTGCGATGGTTGTGGATGATGCACTCACGCCGACGACGAGCAACGATGAAAACGTACTTCTCCGCGACGATGCTGTGGCGTGCAAGAGTGAACGCGTCGAAGACGTCGACGGAGATGCCGCCGCGCTCGAGGCGATGATGAACGCGCGACGCGGGCGCGGCGCGGCGACAGGGCGGTCGTCTATGGGTCACAGCGCGGGCGCAATGACGACGACGGGTGATGGCGGATTGGTTTTGCCCGCACTTTCGCCGGTGCGCGAACGGTCATCGCCTCGAGCGCGCGCCAACACTTTGGACGCGCGCCGAGTCGCCGACGAGGAGGAACGACGACGAAACGCAGCGACAGCCGCAGCGGAAGAAGAACGAAAACGCAATGAAAGCAAAGCGAATGCTCGACTCGACGCGAGCGCTTCGGCGGCGGCGACGGCTTTTTGCGGCGTCTTGCGCGCCGTTGCACGCAAGTACGCCAGTCGCCCGCCCGAATCTCTCGCGGCGAGCGGTTTATTCGTCATCACCGACGTCGATTGCGTGCGCTACGCTCTCCAAGCCTCACCGCGCTTGACTCTGGAGAACAGCTTGGTGGATCCGAGCGAAGTGTTGGGATGCTCGTGTTGCCGCCGCGACGTGTACGACTTGCACGCGGCGCGCAAAATTCCAAAGTCGCTCCCAGACACCGCCGCCGCGTACCGTTTACTCGCCATTTTCGGCGAACAGGCAAATATTCACGATTGGTTCCAGCGATTCTGCGCGCTACATGCGCCGTCATCTGCGTCGTCTGCGAAACCCTCCGCGGCTACCGAAGCGGCGTCGCGGGGCAAAGGCACGTTTGGATTGACGCGTGAAAAGCTATGGGAGCTCCAAGCGCGCTTTACGCGCGCCGTTGCCGAGCTCGAATTTCTCGGCATCGCGCGTCCGCATCAAAAAGGGCGCAAGGGTGTCGAATTTATGGTGCGCACGGCGTTTCCGCTCGACAAATTGCAACGCGACGCCACGAAAGTCGTGTCGCGCTTGGCGTTGCCATCCAACGACGATTAATATATCAGCACCTTCTCTTCGCGGCGGAGCTCGAAGCGCATGTACTAGAGTAGTACTCTTAGTAGAATTCTTTATAATATGATGATTGATGATTGGTACGAATACGAATGCATGAAACAATCTCAAGCACGGTGGTGGTGTTAAATGAACACCAGAATTTGTTTTTGTTTTTATAGTCGACCGCGCGTCGCCGTTTCTGGTTTGAAATTTTTTAAAATATTTTCAACCGACGAACGCGCGCGCTGCAAGACATCAAATCACCCATCAATACAAAACGATCGAATTGAGGATTTAATATTCTTGGCTCGCCGAGCCGCTCTTGCCCTTGGACTTCTTCGGCAACAACACCGAGTGGATGTTCGGGAGAACGCCACCGGCGGCGATGGTCACCGTACCCAACAACTTGGACAATTCCTCGTCGTTGCGAATCGCCAACTGAATGTGGCGCGGCACGATGCGCGACTTCTTGTTGTCGCGGCTCGCGTTACCCGCCAATTCGAGCACTTCCGCGCACAAGTATTCGAGCACGGCGGCCAAGTACACCGGGGCGCCCGCACCGACGCGGGTGGCGTACTTGCCAGCCTTCAAGTAGCGCGCGACACGGCCCACCGGGAATTGGAGCCCCGCCTTGGCGGAGCGGCTCGTGGCCTTCTTACCGGTCTTTCCTTTACCTCGTCCAGACATTGTTACGTGTGGGGTATTCTGCGTTGAATAGTGACGTCGCGATGGCGCGCGGTCGGCATCTTGGGGATGTGGAGCTCGGAACGCGTGCGACGAGTCATGACCCTATGCACAAAACACACTCCATGCTGGACACTACACAAGCCAATCAAAACGCACAAAAATATGTATGCACCAATCAAAACGCACATAGACCGACCGACCGACGTATGCCTCGATGTATCATAAACATCATCTCCACCCACAGCGTGTTCACTTGGACTGTACTATATGCTATATATTATCTATATATGGATCAAAATAAATACATGGTATTTATGGTGTATGTATAATAGTCATGGTACGTCGTGCAGTACGAAGGTACACATGTGACGATTCGCATCACCACTCGTGCGCTTAATTGCCTTTTCGTCCTCGAGGACGAAAAGGCAGTTAAGCCGCGCGCGCGCTTTTCCGCTCGCGGCGGCGTCGCGGGGTCTCCGACGGGCGCGTTCGGACGCCGCGTGTCCGAATATAGTCCCCCCCGCGCGACGAGTCGCGATCGGCCCCCATCCTTAATTGTCGATTCGTTCGCGCGAACGAAAAGGCAGTTAAGGCGGCGCGCCAAAGCCAAAAAAGCGGTCGGACGATCGCGCGGATCTTCCTCCTCGAAGCGTCGCGTCGCGGCACAGCTCCGCGCGCGCGAGCACCGACGCTGACGACGCGTGCGCGCGCGCCATGCACGCGCCGAGTTCGCCGGTGGTGGATATCGACGACGACGACGACGACGAGCGCGCGGTGCATGCGATGGCGTTGACGCGGCTTCGCATGGGGTGTGCGAAACGTCGGATGACGTGTCAAACGCGCGAGGCATGCGACGATGAGGCGATGGATGACGACGCGTTCGGGTCGACGCAATCGCTCGTTGATCTGGTGGATGCGTTCATGCCCGCGCCGGTGTCGAGCGGGGCGTATTTGGGGTTTGGGGCGTGCGGAACGGTGCGCGCGGGGACGCGCGAGCGCACGGGTGAAGTCGTGGCGTTGAAGACGATGAAGTGCTACGATCGCGAGAACGCGGCGCAGGCGTTGAATGAGATTAGGATATTGCGTAAACTCAATGTTGGTATGTCTGTGTCGTCGTCATCGTCTGTGTCGTCGTCGTCTGTGTCGTCGTGTGGGTCGTTTGGGACGTTCACTGGGCGAGCGCGTCGGCGGTCAAAGCGGTCAAAGCGCGAGGCTTCGATGATGTCTGAGGATCCACACGCGGGGATCGTGCGGTGCGTTGGCGCTGGTTTTGATGCTCGGGCTAATTCTATGACACTTGGCTTGGAAATCATGGCGTTAGGGTCGCTGGAGCGTATTTGGCGCACGCACGGGTCGATGGCTCGAGCGCCGCGCGCCGCGATGGCTGTCGCGCGGTGCGTGACGAATGGTTTAGCGTACTTGCACGACAAGGTTGGTGTCGCCCATCGCGATGTGAAACCATCGAACATATTGGTTGACGAGGATGGCGCGTGCAAGTTGAGCGATTTCGGTTTGTGTTCTCCGTTAACGTACGTCGTCGGCGGCGCGAATGGTCAACCGTCGAAAGTCAGCGTCGTCGGCGGCGCCGACCTCGACGCGGTTATTCGACGAGTAGAAGACGACACCATGGTGGGTACCATCGCGTACATGTCTCCGGAACGCGTCAGTCGCGGTCTATGCAGTGACGTTGCCGATGTCTGGGGCATGGGCATCACCATTCTCGAATCCATTCTCGGTCGCGGCGTCTTTGACATTGAAGACGGCGGTCCGCTCGGACTCGTCGTACAAATTTGCGAAGAGGACATCGACATCGACGGTGCAGTTTCAGGCGACGATGACGCATCTATCGCCCTTCGCGCTACTCTCAAGCGATGCTTGGAAAAGAAACCCGGCCTTCGTGCGACAGCGCGCGAGCTCGTATTCGACAGCGAGTTAAATCTGTCTTCTTATTCTTACGCGGATGTCCGCACATTCATTCACACTTCTTTGGATTCTTCGAACGCGAAAGGGGCGACTCATTGCCTTGGTCATTGTCGACCACGTTCACCAACACCAGGTTCGGTGCATTCAGATTCGAATGCATCCGACGACACCGACGTCGTCGTCGACAACGACATCTTCTAAAGTCGACGACGACGGGTATCACTATTGTTTCATTCTGTCACTACTGCTTTGAGTTGATTGTTTGTATTCATTTGATCACACGGCGCGCGCCGTTGCGACGCTAAAACTATCACGATTGACATCTTATTCCATTATGCTACTGTCGTACTTGTGCGGCTCGCGTATACTAGTGCATGAAGCGCGCGTTTCAGGACAACGTCTAAAAACTGCGGCTAAAACTATCACGATTGACATCTTATTCCATTATGCTACTGTTGTACTTGTGCGGCTCGCGTATACTAGTGCATGAAGCGCGCGTTTCAGGACAACGTCGCATTCAATTTATATTAATATTCACGCAAAACTAATTCCTCAACTTTTACATGGCTACTGCGGCTTCTACTGTTGTTACATTCTTGGTAATCTTGAACGGATGCGCCTCAGTGTTAAATACCCATTCATCCAGGTGCATCGTCTCACCGTCGCTAAACGTCAGGTATAAATATTTCAGCGTCTCGGCGAGGAAAAACGATTGCTGTTTATCATCCCCTTGCGCGTGCTCTACGCTCACGTCTTTGATGCCTTGCCACCCACCATTCGATGTTCGGTAGTTTCGCTTCATGGCTTCAAATATCGTCCACGCTTGCTGGCGGTAGGTGTCGTCGCCCGTCTTGCGATAGAGATAAAACAAAGACTCGACTGTTTCAGGACGTTGAATGCTCTTACGCACTGTGAATGTCGGCGACGTCGCGTTCGCGACGAATTGCACGGTGTCAGCCGATAAACCAGTCGGGGTGGAAGTGTACATGGCTACACACGTGCGCGCAATATCTTTGGCCATTTGCACGTAGTCGGCGGCGAGCGCTTGCGTGGGCGCCTCCGCGCCGCCGAGGACTAACATCCCGGGCATAAAGCACGTCAAGTGCTCCATAGACGTCGCGTCGCCACCCAGCGGCGCGACATATGCAAACCGCTCACCGTTTTCTGACGTTTTCCACGTATGAAGAAGCGATGTTTTCATCGCCGCCATCGCGGCGTCAAATGCCCTCCGCCATGCATCCGCCTCGTGCAGCGCGTCCAACGACCGCCAGCATTTTATTAAATATTCGTAAAAAGAGTCGCCGAGAGATCCAAACGACACCTTTTGCCCAACCCACGCGCCTGTTTCGGGATTAAAAAGCACCGGAAACAATCCTGTCGGCGTCGACGACGCCACGGGTGTCGCCATAATTTTATCAAAAACCGCCGCCGTGTGTGCTTCGTAAATTGGATTGCGCGCGCGAGCGCTCAGCGTCGCCCATTCCAGATGCATCGACCCAAAATCCGCCAAAATCGACGCCTTTCCCACCCACGGCAACCCAAACGAATGCCCAGTCTTCACATTCACAAACGAACGAGGCACACCACTCGGCGTTTGAAACGCCGCCGATAACCTCGACGCCAACGTCTCCGATAGCTCCAACACGTCCGCGTCGCCCGTCAAATCGTACGTCGACAACAACCCGCCCAATATCCGAATATTCGTCTCAAACACCGACACATCCCGATTCACCTCGCCGCGCGCGAGCGCACTCAACGCAGAATCTCGCCTTTTTAAATACATCAACGCGCGAGTAAACTCCTCGCGTAACCCCATCACGTACAACGTATCCAAACTATCGACGAGCGTCGCGCCGAAACCGCCAAAGTCGTCGACGCCTCGGTTGGACACTGGCGCCAGCTCGTCGTGTCCCATTGCCACCGCCTCGTACGCCGCGAACGCCTCGCGCGCGGCAGACTTGATATCGTTTCTTTTGACGTCGTCCGTGGTGATCCCGGGCGCCCAATACGACGACCGGCGACGCTGCTTTGATGCGTTTGTGAATGGATTAAATCTGGATTCCACGTGGACTCCACGATCACCAGCGCCCGCGGGCGCGCCGCGGTCGCCGCGGACGCGCCCGCGGGTGCGCCCGAATGCGCTGGCGATCACCGCGCACGCGAGAAGCGCGAGCGCGGCGCGCATCGCGGCGCGGCGCGCGCGAATCCGCGGGCGGAACCGCGCGTTCGCCATGGAGTGAAGTCACCAATGGCTGCGAACGTCACAACGCGATGCTTCCGCCGCCCGTGCGCGCGCTCCTCGCCGCGCTGGTGACGAAATGGCGCCCCGTGTTGAGTCTCGCCGCCGGCGCGCTCGCGTTTACGGTGACGGATAAGCTGTCGAGCACGGAGCGCGATTCACGCTCGCCGGTGGTGGCCCAACGAAGGCGCGCTCGACGGCTTAAACGCCGCGCGCGCGCGCTCAACGCCGGATCCAAGGGCGCGCGAGGGACGAAGAAGTCTAAATCGTACGCCTTGGGCGTGATCGTGGCCGTGTACGACGACGGGGTGTTTGCGGGGAAACCGTTGGCGATTGTGCACGGGAAACCGGCGTTCGCGCGCGCGTACGAAGCGGCAAAGAAATCCACCGCGCTCGATCGCGTGGTCGTCGCCACGGATGATTATAGGATTTCTGAAGTTGCCCGGCAGTTTAATGCTGAGGTGGTGATGATTACGGAGGAGATGAGCGGGGAAGGGCGAGGAAGCGCGTCGCGGGCGGCGGCGTGCGCGGCTCGGGCGACTGGAGGCGGTTGGGACGCGGTGTGCGCCGTGGGTGCGGATGAGCCCATGATCGAGACCGAGGTCATCGATGCGTGCATAATGGAACTTGAGAATAACGGCGATGAGTGGTGCGTGATGAGCACGGCGCTGGCGGCGATGGATGAAGAGGAAATTGCGCGGGACTCGAGGCCAAAGTGCGTCTTCGACGTCAACGGGTTCGCGTTGTACTTTAGCGGAAGCTTGATCCCAGCGCGTATGGATGAGCGTAAACAGATTTTAGATGCAAATGGATTGTTGATCCGCGAGAGCGTGGGGAATTATTGGCATCAGCTCGGGGTGACGGTGTACGACGCGGATTATTTACGCATGTTGCAAGCGTCAGATCCGACGCCGCTGCAAAAACAGGAAAATTTGGAAATGTTGAACACGTTGGAGAATGGATACAAGATTAAAGTCGTCACCGTGGATTACGTCGCACCGAAAATTTGCGTGCCCGAGGACATTCCTCGCGTCGAAGCCGTGTTGGCAAAACGCGTCGAGGAGAAGCGTACTACGGCGAAAAACGCGACGCTCAGGCGCCGCGGATCCACGCGTGGATCCGCATCCGCGCTTGCATCACCCACGGATTCGCCCAAAAAAGAGAAACCCGCATTTATGCGCGCGATTGACCCAGCCACCGATGCCGATGGCGAGTACTCTGCATCCGAAAACCACACCGCGAGCGAGCGCGACTAGCCGCCCACAAAAGTATCCGCGCGCGTTATAAACATTTCGCAAAAAACATCCCTTGTAATCATTACGCCCCCGCGCGACGCCGCGCCAGAACCAAACACCTGCCATCAGTGCGTCCATCGCGCGCGCGCACCGCTCGATCGCGCGCGGTTCGCGGCTTCATTCGCCCAAATCAACCCCGCGACAATACAGTTACACCACCCCCGCGCGGCGGAACACCCTCCCTCACACTTCCACGCCCGCACCGCCCGTCGTCATGGCTCTTCTCGCCCTCGAACGCGCCAGCGAGGACATCCACTACGCATCCTTCGAAACCACCACCGAGGATCGCGGCGATCACTCGTTTTCGGGGGTGTTTTTTGCGCTCACGTGCGACGCACACGTGGCCCCAGTCGCGGCGTGTGAAGTCAATGCGCTGAGTGTTCGCGGTGGGTTAGGCGCGATGAAGGTGTATTATCGCGTGTGCGATGTGACGCGTGATAATGAGGTGTGTGCGGCGGATACGACGGAGCGGTATGGGAGTTACCGCGCGGATGATGAGCGGATTCGGCGATTGTTGGATGCGTCGAGCTGGACCCTGGCGTACGACGCCGACGTGGGCGCGAGCGATTTTAAGACGTTAGTGCGCCTGGATTTCGCGAAACCGATTGAATTCTCGCCAGGGGAGAAACTTGAGTTATATGTGCACAGTGCGGAGGAGTCTGATCAGGGGTTGGTGTACGATGACGCGCCGGATTTGTGTGGGCGACCAAAGGATGACGGTATTTTGCAAATTTGGCCGGGGTACGCGCATTTAAGTTCGGTGCCGTTCGGTACGAGCGCGCCCTGGTACGAGGAGAACTCGTACTCGATTACCAGTTTGCGTCGTGATCGAAGGTTTGTGGGTAAAGTGCAGTATGGCGTGCGATGGAAGTTGTGGGAGCCCATGAAGGAGACGCACGCGTCGTTTCCGGTGCGCTATCGAGAAGTCGTGCAAACGATTTTACTCGGTATGAAGGATAGGAATTGCTTGCTCAGTGCGCTTGATTACGATGTGGTCATGTACATATTCAACAAGCACATCGGATGGGATTGGTTTGGGAATCAAGTGGACCCACCGGCGTTGCCGCCATTGGAGACGTCGAGCGGAAGCGCGGTGGTGGACGCGGCGTTGCGCGCGTTGACCGAACATCACGCCTCCGGATCCAAGGGCGATGCGGTAAAGGACACGTACATGGAGCAAATCGAAATAGTCACAAACGTTACGGCAACATTAATTAGCCAGAGCGTGGATTTACGTGGCCGTCTCGATCACGCGACGCCGCCGATTCGCATGCAAGCGCTTTTACACATTACAAAGAACATTTACGAACACTGCCGTAAGGAGAATGTCAACGCGTTGAAGTTTGCGCGCGACACACCAACAGTGCAAAGCATCACCGATCGGGTGTGTGCGCTGATCACCCATCGTCAAAATTGGCAAAGCTTGGAAGAACCAGAAGATGGCGCCGACGACGCCGAGACGGAGGCTGCACGACGGCTTTTAGACGAGGAGCACAAAAAGGCGGTGACTAACTTTTTGAACTCCGTAGCCATCCCATCGCTTCGTCGCTTTTTTCTGATGAACAGACAACATCACGATAGCGATGATGAAATTGACGACTTTGACGACGTTGAGGACGACGATGATATTCCATACGACTCAGACCTTGATGCAGACGATTTTAACTCCGATTACGACGACGAGGATTTTGACGACGAGGTTGACGAGGATTGTGATTTTGACGATGAGGTTGACGAGGATAGTTGAGTACGCGAAACAAAATCACAAACTTGTAAAACACTGCACGAATGAGCACTTTCATTAAAAACGCGGTGGCGTTCGCGTTCGTCTATTTCTTTGGTTTCCTACGGTACAGTACCGGTACTAAAATATATTCAAACAAAATCTCTCGCGCTAGACTACTCCATCATTTCATCGCCATCGTCGTCGTCTTCATACTCTTCTTCCACGTCATTGGACGTTCTATTCATGAGCGATAGTTCATCGAGCAGTTCTTCAATTGGAACTTCCGGAACGTCGTCGTCGTCGTCGTCGTCGTCGTCGCCGTGAGCGGCTTGCGCCGCTCGAGCCGCCGCGGCGTCGTCTCTAAAGATTTGTACTTGCGCGCGTACATCCTCATCTTCCTCCAATTCTTGATAGAATA
>Ga0222715_10002368_pt1 | contig 17350 bp, 23 predicted proteins | sample C33_9DmetaG_FD_165056 | JGI IMG/M metagenome (GOLD analysis project Ga0222715, IMG submission 165056) | Estuarine water microbial communities from San Francisco Bay, California, United States - C33_9D | ecosystem: Environmental > Aquatic > Marine > Unclassified | place: USA: California... | reverse complement strand
AACAGATATTTTAAATAAAAAGAAACAAATATTAGAATGGATTGAACAAAATCAACCAAAAGCATTTATGTGTAAAGAACTAAAATGCAAACAATCTACTCTAAATTCTTATTTAGAAAAAATGGGAATTGAATATGCGGGGAATCAAGGCGGCCGCGGACATAAGATGGACCCCAAAAGATTATCTGCTAAACAATATGTATCGAAAAAATATGGCGTCAGTAGTCATAAATTAAGATTAAAATTATTTGAAGATAATATAAGAGATAAAAAATGTGAACGGTGTAATTTATCTGAATGGCAAGGATTACCAATTTCTTTGGAATTACATCATATTGACGGCAATAGGTCAAATAATAATTTTGACAATTTACAAATACTCTGTCCAAATTGTCACGCACTGACACCAAACCATTCAGGAAAAAAGACAAGAAAGGCCCAAGTGGCGGAAAGGTAGACGCGTCAGTTTTAGGAACTGATGTCTTACGGCGTGGGGGTTCGAATCCCTCCTTGGGCATATTGGAAGCGTGGCAGAACGGCTAATGCACCTGACTTGAAATCAGGCGTCCGAAAGGACTTGTGGGTTCGAATCCTACCGCTTCCGTTAACAATTAACTGAGAATTACAATGGTGATAGCGGCTTTTATTTTTGGTGTGCTAATCAGTGCAATGGTTACTTTTATTGTTTTTGACCACATAGAAACTAAGCGTAAAAAAAAGATAGAAGAAGACTTCTTAAAAAGATTTCACCATAGATATAAATTAAAAACGCCCGGCGAAATAAACGAGTTATAGGAGGTTATAGTGGCATATCCAAAGAAAGGTAGAGGTCGTAGAAAGATTGGTTCGGCCAAACGAAAGAAGCGTTCAAAAAACAAAAAGAAGAAGCGATGAGATTTCTAACCAGAAAGTTGGTTATGCCTGGAGATTTAAATCCAGCTGGAACATTATTTGGTGGTACTGCTTTATCGTGGGTTGACGAAGCAGCGGCTATATATGTAATGTCTGAAATAAAACATTACAGATTGGTCACCAAGAAAATTTCAGAAGTAATTTTTAATGCACCCGCATATCAAGGTGATATGATTGAAATTGGTGTTGCTCTAAAAAAATTAGGTCAAACTTCGGTTACTGTTGAGGTAGAAGTTAGAAATCAAAGAACAAAAGAAGTAATTGCAAATATTGATGAAATTGTTTTTGTTTGTTTGGATGAAGATAGAAAACCAACCAAACATGGTATGGTAAAATAATCACGGGTAGCTCAGCGGCCGCAGCGACAGACTGTTAATCTGTGTCATTTACGTGGGTTCGAATCCCACCCCGTGAGTTGGTCCCATAGTTTATCGGCAAGAACACGGCCCTGTCACGGCTGAGGGCGCGGGGTTCGATTCCCCGTGGGACCGTAAGGTGGAGTTGAGCAATTGGTTGGCTCGATTGTTTCGGTCGGTTCGGTGATACTTATATATACACGAACCAACCAAAGGAGAAGTTAATATGCCTTCTAGATCATGGACTGACCAACAATTAATCTCTGCCACAAAGAACGGAGTGTCTTACGCCGATGTGTGTAGGGATTTGGGATTGGTTGTAACAAATGGTAATTACAGAACGTTAAAAAAACACATTGATAGATTACAGTTAGATACGACCCACTTTGAAGGAAGTAAAATTTTTAAAAAAGGAAATACTCCGTCCAACAAAAAAGAACTGAAAGACATATTGAAGGAAGGAGTTTCTTATCAAGGATCACGTTTAAAAAGGAGATTAATTTCTGAGGGTCTAAAACAAGACATTTGTGAACAATGTGGTCAATTACCTATACACAATCACAAAAAATTAGTATTACAACTTGATCATAAAAATGGAAATCATACTGATAATAGATTGGAAAATTTACAAGTAGTTTGTCCAAACTGTCATTCACAAACAAACAATTATGGTAGTAAAAACAAACGGTGGAGTTGAGCAACTGGTTGGCTCGTCGCTCTGTAAAAGCGATCCTTCGGGCGTGTAGGTTCGAATCCTACCTCCACCACATTATACAGGAGGATTCATGGTCACAGAAATAACACATGGGTTTTTTAAAGTAATTAAAAAAGTATTTGGTATGGATAACAATTCTAGGTTGTTGAGAACTGGAATTTATACCCTTGGACATATTTTAATTGCTATGACATCCAACACCATTATTACAGGAGCAGATTGGGGATTAGCAGCTGCTGATGCTCTTATTGAACCTTGTATCAATGGTGTTTGGTATTTTACATTAGATTATATTTGGACAACTAAATTTTCGGGAAGTTAGCTCAGTTGGTAGAGCATCTGGTTTACATCCAGAGGGTCGGGGGTTCGAGCCCCTCACTTCCCACTATTTATAGATGTTACATTTAATTAAAGGAAATGTTATGTCTAGAAAAAAGAATGGTAATGGTGACCACAGTAGTACACCAAAGACTACCAAAACCCCAAAGGGGCCAATAAAGTTTCAAATACAATTAAACGAAGAACAAAAAATAGCAAAACAAAAGATACTTGATAATGCTATTACTGTTCTTAATGGAAAGGCCGGGTCAGGCAAAACTTTACTAGCGTGTCAAGTAGCTCTTGATATGTTGTTTAGAAAAGAAGTAAAACAAATTGTAATTACCAGACCAACTGTATCAAAAGAAGAAATAGGATTTCTCCCCGGCGATTTACGAGAAAAGATGGAACCTTGGATGCAACCCATCTATTCAAATTTTTACCAATTATACAAAAAAGATAAAATTGATAAAATACTAACAGATGGTTTAGTAGAAATCGTTCCAGTAGCATTTATGCGTGGTCGTACTTTCTTAGATAGTTTTGTTATTGTTGATGAAGCTCAAAATTGTACAAACGAACAAATGGAAATGATTGTATCAAGATTGGGTATTCGTAGTAAAATGGTCATATGTGGCGATAACCAGCAGGTTGACCTTAAACAAAAACAAGAGTCTGGATTTAAATTTATTTTGTCAATTTCACGAAAAGTAAAAAACATGGATTCACACACACTACAAACAAATCATAGAAATTCTGTTGTGGATTCCTTGTTAGATGAATATGCAAAATTACACACAAATGGTAATGGAAAGTAGTATTGACAAATATATTGATTGGTGATATATTATATTGGTAATGGGGTCGTAAGCTAACGGGAAACTGTTATTTTTCATATTATGGACACTATTTATATTGTAGAAATCTACAACCAAGGAGTTCTCCATATGTGGAAATGCAAACATTGTTACAAAAATTTTGATTATAAATCAATTTCAGAAAAAGCAAATCATAGTAGATGGTGTATTAAAAATCCAAATAGAAAAGAAAGCACTAAAAAATTTTCCACTATGAATGATGCTAAATGGGGAACAAAAAAAGAATTCTCAGTAACTTGTGTTACTTGTAATAAAGAATTTTCTGTAATAGAAAGAGAAAAATTATTTCCTTCCAAACAACGATATTTTTGTAGTAGGAATTGTGCCAATTCTGTTGGCGGTAAAACTAAAGCAGAAAAATACAATCATAGAGGACATTACAGAGATATTGCATTTCAATTGCACGGAAAATCTTGTTTAATATGTGGATTTGATAAAGTGGTAGAAGTTCACCACATAGATGAAAATAGAAAAAATAATACAAATGAAAATTTAGTTCCGCTATGTCCGAATCATCATATGATGATACATCGTTCGAAATTTAGATTGCAAATTATTAATGAAATAAAAATGAAATTGGGCGGTGAGATGTAATGGGTGCATGCTTCCTTTGCACGGAAGTCGAGGGGTTCGATTCCCACACTGTCCACTTAAATGCCCCTGTAGCTCAGAGGATAGAGCACCGGCCTTCTAAGCCGGGAGTCGTAGGTTCGAATCCTACCGGGGGCGTAAGTTATATGGAGAAATTATGAAGAACCACACAATTGAATACTGTCGTGATTATAGAACCATGTCTAGGAAGGCAGCTTCCATTGTAAGATTTGCTTATCACCAGACCGATAACTATGGAATTCCTTTTTTTAGTATTGGAACTCCGACTGGCAGTACTCCAATTGGTTTTTACCAGCAGCTCAGAAATTCCAATCGTTTAGATTGGAAAAAGATTCATACTTTCAATTTAGATGAGTATGTTGGGTTGCACCCTGGCGATAAGAATTCTTATCGTGCCTTCATGGACGAGCATTTGTTCAACCATGTCCCGATTCCAAAGGAAAATATTCATTTTCCTAAATTGGATGCTCCAAATTCTTATGAAGATGAGATTGCTTCTACTTTTGGTTTAGATATCACTATTCTTGGTATCGGTAAGAATGGTCACATTGCTTTCAATGAGCCTGGCTCTGACTTTGATAGTATCACTAGGCCTGTTGAGCTTGACCAGCAAACCCGTAGAGACAATAGTAGATTCTTTGATAGTTTGGAGGATGTTCCTACCACGGCTGTCACTATGGGTCTTAGCACTATCATGAAGTCCAAACATATTGTTCTCATGGCTTGTGGTGAGGAGAAGCTCGATATTCTCAGAGAGGCTGTTTGGGGTAACATTACTCCCGATGTTCCTGCTTCTGTTCTTCAGAACCATCCAAAGTTGACGGTTTTTTACTGTGATTAACAAACTAATGATTGTAGCCCATCCAGATGATGAAACCTTATTTGGTGGTGGCGAATTAATACAAAATGCAGACAGTTATAAAGTAGTTGTTTTGGATTATGGAAATCATTTGGTGCGCCATCGTGAATTTATCAAAGCAATGGAAACCTTGGGTGTTACTAAATGGGAACATTGGGACGGAGAAGCATTTAAAACTTCTGCTGCATATAATGAATCCATATTAATTCCTTTAATCCAACGAGTGTTAAATGAAAGAGATTGGGAAAAAGTGGTTACACATAACCAATCTGGTGAATATGGTCATTATCGTCATGTAGGATTACATAACGTATTGGCAAGGTTATGCCCTGAAAAGTTGTGGGTTTTTGGTAGAGATTCGGATAATACATTATCCAATGATGTTAAAAACATAAAACAAAATATATTGACCAACATATATTCTTCTCAAAAAGACATTTTAAAGTGGTTTGATTGGGACCACGAAATTATCGTAAAATATTAGGAAAGGTGGCCGAGGGGTTTAAGGCAGCTGTCTACTAAACAGCCATAGGAATACCTATCGTGGGTTCGAATCCCACCCTTTCCGTTTAAAAAGTAACAGCAGTTCCTATCATTAAGAAATTTAAAATGGGACTATCTTTTGCAATCATCATTCTGTATGCGCCTTGAAGACCAAATCTTCTTGTAAACATATAAGCTATACCAGAACCCAACATATAGTTAACATCATCACTAACCACCAGTTTTGTTGTTTTTGTATAGCTGTATGGACTTGCAATAACAAATATTTGGGGACTTAGGATAAGTCTTTCATTGACCATGTATGGGGGTGGCATAGAAAACAAAATAGCAGACATACTAAATGATGGTTGCCATCCGTCTTCACCATCCATCAACATCATTAACATACCAGTACTCATTCCCCACACACCACCCTTAGTATCTGGTAATACTTCTGTATATCCAGCCATTGTTAAATAATTTCCATTCAAATATGCAGTTGTTAGAGATAAGTTTCTAACATTCCATAATTCTCCACCAACAAATCCCATCTTTGTAAAAGCACCAGACAAAGCAAATTGGTCTAATGTACTCCATATTACACCAGTAGCACCATAACTTTTGTCTCCCATTAATGATGCTCTAGAAACACCCAAGGTAGTTATAGAAGAGAAACTGCCATCTGGTGATTGACCAAAGGTTAAGTTAGCTGCAACTATAAGTGGATTGGATGGTGAATCTTCTGAAGCTTCTTCCTCTTCCTCTGATTCTTCACTAGATTCTTCAGATTCCTCACTGGATTCTTCAGAGCTTTCTTCCCCTCCTTCATCTCCACCACCCTCATCTCCACCACCTTCGTCACCGCCGCCACCTTCGTCACCACCACCAGATGTGTCTTCTGAGGACGATGTGTCACCACCCGAATCACTACCGCTACTAGAATCCCCACTACTAGAGTCTCCACTACTACTTTGTTCATTACTAGAACTACTAGAGCTAGAGCTGCTAGATTGCTCGTTACTGGATGATGAACTTGATGATGTACTGTTAGACGATGAACTACTGGACGATGAACTTGATGAGGTGTTGCTACTTGACGAGGTACTACTTGTTGATGTAGTATTACTAGACGAAGCAGCAGGAGCACTAGAAGTTGTTGGAGTAGGTGTAGAAGAAGCAGTACTACTTGCTGTGTTTGATGCTGTGGACGACGCTGTACTGCTTGCTGTAGATGACGCTGTACTAGAAGCAGTAGAACTGGCAGCACTGGTTGCTGCACTACTAGCCGCTCCACCTGCTGCGGAACTGGCGGCACTACTTGCCGCTGAACTAGCCGCCGAACTAGCTGCACTACTGGCCGCGGAACTAGCTGCACTACTTGCCGCCGCACTAGCTGCAGCACTGGCTGCTTGGGTAGCAGCTTGTGTAGCAGTCTGAGTTGCTGTCTGTGTTACAACTGGATTATCTACAACTGGACATGGAACATATGCAGTTACTTGTGCAACCCATTTTTCTAAATCACCATTTCTTGCTTGTGTTGCTGTAAATATTTTAGATATACCACGATAGAAAACCATTACACCAATGTTTTCCATAGGGAAGGTTGCTGTTTTTACTGTATTGTCACAAGGATCAATCCACGTAGAAACAACAACCTGCGCCTCTAGGTTATTTGCAAATAGTAAAAATGCTAATGCAAATAATATCTTTTTCATTTTCTTAGTGCAGCAATACTATCCAAAGGAACAATGTGGTCTAAGAAAGAATTTGTTTTTTCAGGAACATTAGGAAATACATATCCTGTGATTTCTCCTGTAGCAACAATCTCAATAATTTTCCAACAATGAGTTGGAACTGATAAACGATTTACTTTTCTTTCTTCACCAACACAACCTGCTTCAATACGAATTGTGTCGTGTTCTTCTGCAAGTTTTCTGGTATAATCTTCTAATGACTTCCACTGACCACGATTCAAGCCGGGATATTGTGGTGCCATGTTTGTGAAATAAAAACTTTCTAACATGATAGCCTCACCGTCACACAGGTTATCTGCGGCTGGTGAAACATGACCACGATCCAAACCAGAGCGAACATAATCTTTACTTAGATTTGTTTGTTCAGGGTGTAAAGGATCAGCAACGAATCTGTCTTTTCTTGAAACAGGATTCTCACAAGTTACATCGTCACGATTAGTTTCCCACTTAACGGACAATGGATACATAAGCTCTGTAGAAAAAACAATGTCGTATTCTTCTCTGTCAATTTCTAATATCTGTGCCTGTACAGGCGTAGCCATTAAAAATAATAATAATAATAATTTTTTCATGATTCAAATATACCCTTTCTAATCATTCTTCTGACAATCTTTGCCGATGCTTCTTCTAAAGCCTTACGAGTGGCAATACCGATTGTACTTTGGTTAAACTTAACTTCTTCTAAATTGTCATCATTTAATAATGATAGTTCACGGACTGTGGTACCAGTACCAAGACCAGAACCAGTTACGATTTCTCCTGTTTCTGCATCTACAAAACGAACCTGTAGTCCCAAACGAGTTACAACCGTATTCTTTACACCATCGGAAAGATTTAGTGTCTCGTCTTCTGAAACAGAATAATCATATACTTCAATGTAAGCAAAATATTTTGCTAATACAATCTGACCATATCCGTTAACTTCATTCTGTGAGATACCTGCTTCACTAGCATCCCATTGTGCAACCATTCTGTTCTTAATTTCAGTTTTGTCTTCCGTGAATGTGAAACGGAAAGTTTCATCTAAGAATTCAAGAACGATATTAGTTACACCCAAACCTACACGGTTATCTTTTAATTCTGGATACATTTCGTATACTTCTGGTCCGATACCAACCTTCAACAATTGAATAGGAACAGTTGGGCCGTCATAGTCATACCCAATAAGTTCACCATAGTTACCACCCGTTTCAAAGGATGCAACATATTGTTCGGTTGTTGTTCTGCCAATTACTTGTGCAGAAGCAACAGAAGGAACCAGTAGTAATAATGCTATTATTTTTTTCATAATTAACCACCTAATGTGTTTGAAAGTGAGACACCATCTTCTTCGTCCATTTTCTGAACGAGCATTTTATCCTTGTCTGTATCTGAAAACCAGTAGTCAATGATTTTACCATAACTACCGATAAAGGCACCTAACATAAGAAGAAGAAGTTCTTTCCATTCTCCTGCTATTTCTGTGCCCATGTAAACTGCGCCTGTGATACCCGCAACAATTAACATGAAAGTTATTAATACCATTACTGTGATGCCCCATCTTCTTCTCATGGTCATCATTAACAGTTGTTGGAATTTGCTATCTTCCATGTCAATCACCACTTAGGCTTTGCTCTTAGATGAGCATCTGGAGCAGGTTCTTCTGCTGCTGGTTGTTCGATTACGATAACTTCTGGTGAACCGCCACCAGCATTTACTTCATTGTTGTTTTCTAGGTTTAGATTGATAACAGGTGCGACTGCAGCTGCTGGTTCTGTTTCCTCACCACCCATGAATTTATTTGCAACAATTCCAGTAACAGCGGTTACCACAACAGTAATCAATCCAATGATTGCGTTTTTTAGGCTATTGCCTGATTCTTCTGACATTTTATTCTCCTATATTATTAATGATGTTTTCGAAAAATTTCCATGATTGTCTATTAAAACCAAATCATAAGCATTACTAGGCAAATCTGAAAACTGAGAAATAGCAATTTCTTGTTCAAAGATATCACCCTTTACTACAACATTTTTAACAACCTCACCCGATATATCAATTACTTGTAATGAATATACCGAACCAGGCGTTATTGTTAGTTTAATTTTTCCTGTAACTGGATTCATAACAATGTTATTGTCCACAGAAGGGGTTCCTAAATCAACCTCATAATCTGTTGGTACAGTAATATCATCAAAATTGCATGAAGATAATACTACTGCTAGGATAGGTAAAAACTTTTTCATTATCATCCTCCAGAGAAGTTGTTTACGCCAGTGAGTCTAATAACAGTTGTGTTAATATTCATGCCAACTTGATTACCAATATCATTGGCGGCATCAAGATTTCTTGTTAATGATATGTGTGAGTTTAAATCTGCACCAGCACCAATAGAAGTAAATCTAACGGTGAATGGTGTAACTTTTCCTGTTATGGTGTTATCTAGGTTTCTATCTAATCCACCAAATTTCAATACACCGTTTCCGTTGTTAACAAAGGTTACCCAACTTGGTGTGTTTGCTTTTAATTCCTCAAACTTAAGTTTGGTTGGGTCATATGTTAATTCAAATTGTAATGCTGAAATATCCATACCTTTTGTATCTACATTGAAAGGAATTGATACTTCATTTGTTGTAACAAGCACATTGTTCAAGTTTAAATCAATGCTTGGTTCTTTTTCAACTAACATACTCATAGCTCTTGCAACAAATGAGGATTGTGTATTTAATGGTGAGGAATGTGATAGATTAACATCACCCTTAAGTGCATAACTCCAATTAACTGATTGGTCACTAGTGGTTGTGGTTATTGGGAGTTCTCTGATACTACTTTCTGAGAAGGTTAATTCAGCTCTAAGAGCATGATAACCACCACCATTTCTTATGTACGCTGAGAAAGTTGAGTTTGCGAAATCTAACTGAGTATTAGTATTGATCCAATATTCGTTCCATGACCCAGATCCGCCTGATTTTGGAACAACTGGACCATCGTACAAATCAAACAATTTAAGATGGGTTATCGTATTCCAAGCAGGAGAACCAGATGGGAATTCTCTACTATCCAAACCAATTCTATATCTTTTGTTTGTGGAATCGTATGAATAAATTACCACCCATTCTACTTGACCACCCTCGGTATTAATAGTTACTCTATCACCAATATTTTTCCACGAAGTAAGTGTTGTTCCGTTATAATCTGTACTGGTGAATATAGGTAAATTATCTTCACTATCAGCAATTTGTATTGTATCAAATCCTGTAACATGGTTGAATAACAGTTGAACATCACTACCATCAAACTTTTGGTCGTCATTTATGTCGGCCGCCCAGAAATTCATACCATGGTCTAGATTTTCATTTTTATAGGTTCCATCTAAGTTTTGTGTTAGGAACTCATTAAATGCTGCTGTATAATCGGAAACAGTAATAGCTTCGGCAGCTAAAGAATCGGGTGATTGTATGTTTAATTTAAATTTATAATTTGCATTTTGATTTAAAGTTTCTGCAAAACCAAACTTACCGTTTCCAGTACCAATAGAATGTCTTATTACTCTACTGTTACTATTATTATAAATGTCTAACTTCATTCTGTTTTTAGTTGAAGAAGAAGTATTGGTGCTGTGTTTTAATTCACCAGAGACTAGATTGTTTGAACCTTCAGCCAATTCAATCCAAGTTCCCTTTGGTCCACTATTGACTGCGTTTAATAAATTTCCATTTGAATCATAACTGTATGCAAAGTTCATGTATACAGAATCATAAGGGAAACCAGCATCTGTATTGGTGATTTCAAATTTCAGTCTTGCATAGGTTGCAATATCAGTTATGTTAGTATTTCCAGCTACACCAAAGTAAATACGGTTAATTTGGTCATAAGGTACAGTGCTACTATTGCAGGTGTAACTGGCATTCTGGTGGTTGGTATAACCATATTGAGTAGTATTGTTACTGTTTCTGTTAAGTTTACAGTTAGGATACGAATAATTGTCTACCCACACACTATCAGAACTGGGAATGGCTTCTCTGCGCTCAATACCTAAAAATTTGATTGCATCTTTTTGATGTTGAAAATCAAAATAAGTAGAGCGTACTGGTCCATTGTTTGGATTAATTTTTACTTCTAGATAAACGGTATCACCTTTTTCAATACTACCACCGTTTTTATCTACAGAATAAGTTTGTAGTCCCCACCAAAATTCGGGAACCTGAGCACTAACTGTTGTTGGAATTATTAAAGAGGCAAGTAAGATTAATAATTTTTTCATAGTTCTCCGTGAAGTTCTTGTATAAGTTTTTCACAAGCTTTCTTTAAAGCATTGCTCAAACTTGTTTGGTTAAAGTTGCCACCATTATCAATTACCAATGTCGCCATTGAAACTTCAGAAGACGACTCCTCAGCGATAACCTCTTTTGCAACCTTACCATTTTTTACTAGAACCCCACGAAGTCTAATTACAACCGCCTCGCTTCTTTTTGAAAATACAGATATATTTCTGTTTGTTGTTAAAACATCTAAGAAAATAATTTCAACATTAATTTTATTTTCTGCGTCTGGAATTAAATCGTATTCGGCTTCCATAAGATATTCTTCTAGAACATTTCTTATACCAAACTCTAAATTTCTATTTCCAGCTAATTTTCCTATAACCACTTTGTTTTCTACTTTATCAACAAAGACTTCTTGTGCCATACTAGGCATGGGTACCATAAATAATAACGATACCAAAAATGTCTTTAGTTTCATAAATCTCCCATTTGTGGTCAAGTATAAATAGTAATTAGACTTGACAAATACACAAAAAAATACTATATTCAATAAAATTTAAACTATTTATACACTGTAGTAATGTGGGGTTAGTAGGGACGCAATAAACGTTCTATTATATTACTACAAAAAAGGAGTACACATGAAGAAGTATTTAAAACCTAAGTTTTTGGTCGGTGCAGCAGTTTTACTAGGACTATTAATGTTCTTTAGTTGTGACCGTGCCGAAGCACAAGAGTTTAATTATGAGGTTAGCAAAGATAACCTAATGACAAATATTAGACTCAGAGAAAACACATGGCATACTGAATTCGGTATGAAAGTTTCACCCCGTTTACAAGTAGTTTATCGCTACGCAGACTTAGACGGGTTAGTTGAAAACAGAGTTAAGTTTACATATGATCTATTATCATTCGATGGTATATCTTTAAAGCCTCGTATGGAATATAGAATGTTTGACGATAACAATAAGGACGACCACTGGCGTTTTCGTATGATTGCACAATATGATCGTTCTGTTATGGATAACGTTAACCTATGGGTCAAGTTACAACCTCGTTGGGAACTTGACAACGCTGATCTGGAAATTGATGATTGGAGAAACCAATTTGGATTAGCCTTTGATATGGGCAATATGTCGTTGGCTCCATTCTTTGAACTTCATCCAATGACGGGTAAGGATACAGAAACCCTATTTGGAACATATTTCAAGATTAAGCTTTAATGGTTAATCCCTACTAACCCCACATACTACAGTTTTTAAAATGAAGAAATTTTTATTATTATTGTTAATTCCAACATCATTAACAGCACAAGACCCAAGTGACAAAGATTTGTTTGCAGAAAGTTCTGAGTGGAACGATGTAGATGTTTTAGAATCCTATGTTGATTTTCAAAAAGATGTATTATCATCCTCTAATTTATCCATAGGCTTTGTTGGTGGACAAGTATCTACAACCTTAAATCTAGGATACAGTAAGTCTTCTTTAAATGGGAAATGGAGCCATTCGTTTCTTTCATCTTTAAATCCCACATGGGACTATTATGGGTTTGGATACGGCATCAGTAAAGTAAGTAATAATAAAATTTCTACCCTACAAGCATTTTTTGCTTCTGATTTTGATTTTCAAAAAGATATTAGTATTTCATTTATAGAATTGTTCCCAACAGAAAAACTTGGCACATTTGGATACAATGTAAATGTGTCTAAGACTATTTGGGGAGAATATGAATACGAGGATGAGTTTTTACCAGCAGCTAGTAACACAATAGGAAGAGGTATGTTGATGTATACCTATACCTTTGAAACACAAAGAATAGATATATCACCACAGGTGTTTGCATTGGTAGACATATTCAACACATACAAAGATGGCTTTGGTGATTTGAATGGTTTTTATTTTAATGATGCTAATTTAGATTTATATTATGGAACTTCATTAGATTGGAAGTTAACCAATAGATTTGTTTTAAACACCAATCTCAGATTAAATAAAACATTTGACCCACTAACAGAACTAGTGGGGTTCAAAAAGAGTAATCCAGTAATATTTATGGTTGGTACACAATTTCAATTTTAGGAGGATAGCATGAAACGTTCACTTTTCATACTCGCAGGATTATTGGTCACATCTGCATGCACAATCAATCTATATGAGATGCCTTCTAATGATGTTGAACCAGTAAAGGTAAGAAAGTTCACATCACCAACAGTACAAAGAAATTGGATTAACTGGTATCCGTACCCCATGGCCATGGGATATCCTTATATGGATGGTTGGTATTATTATAATCCAAGAATACTACCAAGAGGTCCAATCATTATTAATGCTAGACCACAGAACCCACAGGGTCCAATGAGACCTAGACCTGACGCCAGACCTGATGTCAGACCTGACAGACCAATGCCTCGTCCAGACAGACCAACCAGACCCGATGTCAGACCCGACAGACCAATGCCTCGCCCAAATGGACCAGCAAGACCAAGAGGTGGTGAAGAAACTCCAACTCCAAAACCAACACCAGACCGCGGTATCATCCGATAGATGGTTAAATTTATCGTTGTAATTATTATTGTATTTTACTTATTGGAATCAAACAAAAGGTATTAACACATGACTATAGAATTTATAGCTGCATCACTTATGGCAATTTGTGTGCTTGTAATGTGTCACCAAGTAATTGAAAAGTAATTAGAATTCCGTGAATGTTACGGCACAAACTGCTTTTGTAATTCCTCCGGTACTTCTCAACACAATATTCATCTCATTGTTCGGTGGTAGTAGAATTTCCAAATCGTCTAAATTTACCAAAATGTTTCCACCCGATGGAATTGTAAAGATACCCATAGCTGTGCCTGGGTTTGTGAACACACCATCCACCGAACAATAGCTTGTATTGCTATCTACTCCGATTGGGTTATATATGTGTCTTTGACCAAAACCAACAGCATTTAAATATAAAAATAATTCTGCTGGGTCATTTCCGTCATAGGAAACACTCAATTGTTTTGGTCTGGTCATTCTAAGATTTATTTTATCTTTGAAAATAAGATTATTTTTTATTGTTAATAAATGATTTAAATCGTTTGAGGAAAGAGATGATTGGCGAGTACTAATACCAGTTGGGTAGCCAGTAATTAGTATTTTTCCTTCAATAGCTCCCATCATACTTGCACCATAGGTATGAACATCAGTGCTTGTTTGAGCGCTTACATTTGCAGCAATATATCCAATCTTGAAACTTGGATTATCTAAATGTGGTGAAGTGTTTTGGTTTGTGTAGTGTTCACGGTGAAAGAAAATCATATCTCCACTTACTTCATTTTCAATTGCATAACGGATTTCACCAACACCCAACCATCTAAAGTTAATTTGATACACATTAATCTTTTCGTGGTCAAGAACCATTCCACTTGGTCCGTTTCCATCCAATGTATCTATACTAAACTCACTTTGGGATACAAAGGTCAATACATTTGCGCTTCCACTTTGTGATACAGTAATGCTACCAGCGGCAGTACTACTAGAGAAACTATTTACACCTGTTTTTACACCCACCGCGGTGCTTGAAAAGCATACACTACTACTGATAGCTTCTATTGTGTATTGTCCAAGAAACGCACTACTACTAGCCGCTATCTGACTAGCAACCGAAGATTGATTGCCAGATACCAAATTAATATTGTAATTTGTTCCGTTTAATTGAACTGTGGCTGTCTCACTTCCACCAGCACCAGTTGTAACAAGTAGTTTATAGATGTGAGCCTTACCCCCATTCTGACGAGTTATCCCGAAGTTTGTTCCTTCATATCCAACAAACAAACCTTGTTCTTGAGCAAACAATCCAGCTCTTTGAATTGTATTAGCGTGGGGAGTACTATACCCAGCGGTGAATCTTGCTAACGCTCCTTGTCCCGGCCTGTATCGTATTAACCTTCTACTACGAACAACTCCATATGCACCACTACCCGTTCCACTATGTGCATAAAACAAACTACCCGTCGATTCAACCTCACCATTACCACTACTAAATACTTCGTAGTCATTATCGGTGATACCATATATAGCATCCAATTGAACAATAGGTACCAATTCAACTGCAATTGGTTCATTAAACGCAGAAGTCTGGGTAGCACTGCTTAAATCATCTCTAAATAAAGCAGTTTGATTGCGAAGTTCGTGTAAATCCCAGCCCTGTGAACCATACTCATTAATCTTATCTTCTATATCCGACCACGGGTCATTTGGAAAACTAATAATTTTATATCTTATGGACATGAACTTCTCCTCGAGCGCGGGCGGTATATATAAGTATTACATAGTGCTTAATAAAGTTTTTTTAGCAATCTGATATACCTGACTATCCTTTGGATACCTTAATGCTGTTCTTACAAGTATATCATTCCCTGTAACTGGGTTTCTAACACGACGGTCCAAGTTCATAGCAATTCTTCCTTGTCGCTTATAGTTTCCCTGTATTCTGGTTTCCGGCTCAGTTGGGTCTGCCTTTTTACTGCTTTGTTTAATAAGCGGCTTGTACTCTTTTTCTGGTACCAATTCACTCTTGAGTTCAATATTGGGGAACTCACGCTGTAATTGTGCTACAGACTCAACATTATGCGGGTGGTCATCATAAAACTCTACAGAAGTATACCCACCCTTATTAATCTTATTACGCATATAATTCTTTTTAGAACCGCCCTTACCACTTGCAAGTGTACGAATACTAACACCCGTCTCTATACCTTGGTCACGCAAATATCTTGCTATATGCTTACCAGCCCTTCTTCCCCTAGCGGTCACAACTACTACATCATCCCCATTATCAACAGCTACCCTTAACTTACCCATATAGGTCTTAACAGCTACCGCATTATTCACATCATCAAACTCACTAAAATCAAACTGGTCATCCTTTCTTTGCTTATAGTTAGCATACTCGTAAGGAGATAAGTAACTAACCTTACCCCTATTCCTAACAATAACACGAGCAGTTGATACCGCTAACGTATTATCAAAATCAAATGCCACTAATCTCTTTGCCATAAAAAATAAATTAAAAAAGGTTTAATATAAATAGTGGAGATATTAGGTTCCACTCTTGACAACTAATTTTAATGGTGTTATATTAATCTATAATATATTTACGGGGTAACCCACAACAACTATTAAAACATAAAGTATAAAAGGTAATATTATGAAATCTAAATTCTTTAAAGAAGTAGAAGACACACCTAAGTTAAAGAAGTGCAGTAGAAAAGATTGTATAAATCCTAACGTCAATAATGATGGTTATTTGTCTATTGAGGAATTTTCCACCCGCGGGGACGCTCGTGACCACTTTTACTCTGAATGTAAACAATGCGATCGCCTCCAAAAGAGAACCGAGCGTGAGACCCGCACAAAAAAATGGCGTAATAAACTTTGTAAATTAGGGTATGGTCAATGCTTAGTTTGTGGTATAACAGATATGGATGTGATGAATTATCATCATTTTGATCCTTCCGATGAAGAATTTAGAGAAGCGCGCGCCCGACGTCAGGGTAAAAAATCCTTATCTATGGAACAAGTTGTAATGGATAGTATTTCAAAGATTTGCCTTTATGCCTATAATGACGAAAATATAGATATCTTAAAAAAATGTCTTCCACATACTCATCCTTTATGTGTAAACTGTCATACTAAGTTTCATACGGTGGCGATGCGTGTTCTGACAGGGGAATCTTATAAAAAATCCAAATTGTCACTTTATAACATCCAAGAATTCGAAACCTATTATTATCCTATTTGGTTAAAAGAGATGGGTGTTGACCCAAACCATCCTATATTAAAAGATTGGGATTGGAATGAAAATTTTCAAGACCATAAACAACTTGAAATAAATGAAGACATATCTGTGGAAGAGTCTGTGGAAATCACTCATCCCTTTAAAAAATTTATATAGGTAAAAAATTTTTTGCCGTAATATTTTCAAGAATAAGATATAAAGAAACAAAAAAGAGTATGGGAAAAAGAGTATAGCAAAAAAAGCTATAGAAAATATAGTATAGCAAAAAAAGCTATAGGTAAAAAATATTGCCTCGTAATGAATGTTGGCCAGGCCACCCCCCTATACCCATACCCCCCTTGACCATTTACAAATAAGTTTCCTATGGTCGTAACTTATTGCCCCACAACAGCTTTCTAATCACTTGTCTCCCAACGAGTTACAGTAACCTA
>Ga0222715_10002367_pt1 | contig 17360 bp, 19 predicted proteins | sample C33_9DmetaG_FD_165056 | JGI IMG/M metagenome (GOLD analysis project Ga0222715, IMG submission 165056) | Estuarine water microbial communities from San Francisco Bay, California, United States - C33_9D | ecosystem: Environmental > Aquatic > Marine > Unclassified | place: USA: California... | reverse complement strand
TGGTATAGCGAGGAATTATTTAGTCGTTTTCAACCTTACGAGATTCTTGGCTCGTATGAAGGATTTCAATTATCTGAATAGGGCAAGAGCTCCGAAAAATACAGCTTGGGCAAAATAGATATGTGTAGAGACTCGAAGCGAATCTTGATCACTGGCAAAATCATCCTTTTCAATTCCTAATAAGAGAAGTTGAAATAGGAACCCAAATGCCCACCAGCTGATATAGTTTTCTAATGGAGGGGCAATAGGTGTGAAGGTCCAGTAATCAAAATGGGGAGCAAGAAGCTCAAGTAAAAGATCTAATGCGACCATGAGCATAGCACCGAATGCAGCAACCAGAATAAAGTTGGTTTTGTCAGGTAATAGTGCTTTAGCTATTCTCGCGGTGATAAAGGTAAGTACTGCCCAAAAAATTCCTATGACTAGGGGGATACCATCGATTTTGGGCCCAAGATTTGCTCCATAGCTGTAGTTACCAAAAAATAATCCGTGATGGACACCTAACCACTCTACCGTCATCCCGCCTAAGAAGAATAAACTGAAGAGCATCCATCTTCGTTTATTTTGAATAGGAAAATAAAGGGAAAAGAATCCGAATGAGGCGATAAGGTTGAGAACCGTTTTCTGCACAAACCATTCTTGAAATCCCAAACTAATTCCAATAATACCTACTATGTGAGGAAGCCAAATAAAAGCGATCACTTGAGAGATGAGGTTATTTTGGGTAGTCTTCATTGATGAGTTCGCTTACTATTTTTCCTGATTGTACACAAAGCGGAATTCCTCCGCCGGGATGCACCGATCCGCCACAAAAATAAAGGTTTGAAATTTGGGGTGCTCTATTTGGATGTCTTAAAAACGCAGCCATACGATCGTTACTTGCGGCACCGTAGAGAGCTCCTAAGAACGAGTCTGTTTTGGCTTCAATACCTCTTGGGTCCCAAACAAATTCGGTTTCAATGAGTTCTTTGATATTTACTCCCAACTGAAGGCTCAACTTGTTCAAAATACGTTCCCGCGATAAATCAATCAGCTCTTCCCAATTTTGGCCATAGTTTCCTGGTGCGTTGATCATAACGAACCAGTTTTCACCTCCTTCAGGAGCATCTGTAACGGTGTGTTTACTACTTATATTTACGTAAACCGTTGGGTCTTCAGAGAGCGTCTTTTCCCTGAAAATACAGTTGAATTCTTCCTCGTAACTATCTGAAAAGAAAATATTGTGTAGGTCTAGTTCTTTGAAGGTTTTATGGATTCCCCAATAGAAGATTAAAGCACTACTCGATCGTTCTTGAGCGAGTGTTTTCTCAGGAGCTTTAATACCTGTAAGTAGTTTTCTGTAGGTAGGCACCACATCCATATTGCTTACGACAATATCAAAAGGATAAGAACCTTTAGCCGTTGAAATCCCAATTACTTTGCCCTGGTGTAAATCGATTTGGGTTACTTTTTCATCAAAGTGAAATTGAACGCCATTTCTAATTGCCAACTGATAGAGCGATTCGGTAATACTTCTCATTCCACCTTCAGGATAATAAGTTCCAAAATGCATCTCTAAATGTGGAATAAGTGACATGATCCCAGGAGTTTGGTAGGGAGAACTACCATTATATGTAGCGTGTCGACTAAAAAACTGCAGGCTTTTGGGATTTTTGAAATAGGATTGTAGGGTACTGTAAAGCGATTTGAATAAATCGAGTCGATAAATCCTTGCGATAGCTTTAACCGTAATCCCATTGAGATAAGTTTTTAAACGGTGTAGTGATCGCCCAAGAAATAAAGGGGCAGTAAGTTCGTATTTCAGTTCATTGTCTTCTATAAATTGCCTAACCTTCGCCGGATTCTCTTTGAAAGAAGTACTAAAAGAGTTTATAAATTCTTCTTTATCAGCCGGGGTTTGAAATCGAGTACCATCGGTCCAGAAATAATTGCAGAGGGTTTCTTTTTTCAGGTAATTGAAATGATCTCTCGGGTTTTCATTAAACAAATCAAAGAGTTCATCGATGTATTGAGGCATAGTAAATAGGGATGGGCCGAGATCGAATCGATACCCTTCTTGACTAATTTCATCGAGTTTGCCCCCTGGTCCTGTATGCGCTTCAAAAACAGTTACTTCATAACCTAGACTTCTGAGTCGAAGTGCAGCAGAAAGTCCTGCGATTCCAGAACCGATGATTCCAATCACTTATTTGAAATATTTTTTGGGAACTACTAGCATGCCAAAATTCTCACCTTTCTCTTTACCTAGATGTTTGTGATGGATTTTGTGAGCGCGACGAACTCTGCGAGCATAAGCGTTATCAATATTTCTAAGCCACTTAAAACGTTGATGAATAAAAATATCATGAACAACGAAATAGGCGATGCCGTAAGCCAAAATCCCTAAACCTATCGGGGTAGCTAACCAAAAGTATTCTTTTGCGAACATTAAGAAAAACATACTGAGGCTCGCGAAAAACAAAAAGAAGGCGTCGTTTCTTTCAAACCAAGAGTCGTGGTCTTTCTGGTGGTGATCTTTATGGAGTACCCACAATACGCCATGCATGATGTATTTGTGAATAAACCATGCCATGAATTCCATGATCGCGAACGTTCCTAAAAATGTCAAAATTGCCAATAGTGTATTCATAGATTTATACGCGTTGAAATTTTATTTCAAAATAGGACTGAGCCACTAGACCGAGCTTTTCATAGTTTGGAACCCGGATACGACTATTCTTAATTTCAAGTGGGGGTGTATTTTTTAGACGATCCAATAAACGCTTGTAGTAGCGGTAAGCGGTATACACTCCCAATCTTACCGTTGCGGGTAATTCTTGTATTCCTTCAAAACCTAAATTGAAATCGGCCTCAATTTCGTCAATAATGGCTTGCTTCGAAGCTTCATCAAGAGCTTCTAGATTCGCATTGGGAAAATAGGTTCTCCCAAGATTTTCGAAATCTGCCTTGAGATCTCTTAAAAAATTAACTTTCTGAAATGCAGAACCTAAGGCCATTGCTGACTCCTTTAAAGAAGTGTACCTTTCTTTGTCACCTTCAACAAAAACAGTAAGGCACATGAGCCCAACAACATCAGCAGATCCATAGATGTATTCCTTGTATTCTTCAACACTTATATAGGTACTCTTGGTGAGGTCCATTCGCATACTTTTCATAAAAGCAGCGACTAAATCATAGTCAATATTAAAAGTGTGATAGGTGTATTGAAAAGAGTTGAGAATAGGATTTAAACTAATCTTATGTTCTAAGGCTTCTGCCAAATCACGTTCGAAGTTTTTGAATAGTTGTTCTTTGTCGTAGTCGTGAAAACTATCGACGATTTCATCTGCAAACCGAACAAAGCCGTAGATATTGAAAATGTGCGAGCGAACAGAGGGCGCTAGCAATGCTGTTGCTGTTGAGAAGCTTGTACTGTAAGCCTTAGTAACTAATTGGCTACATTGCTCAGAAACATGGTCGAACAAGTTTTTCATACGCTTTGTTTTAAAAGTAGTTCGGAGACAATTTTCCCAGAAATTAGGGCAGGGGGTACTCCAGGACCAGGTACTGTTAATTGGCCAGTAAAAAATAGATTAGAAACTTTTTTCGAGACTAATTTTGGTCTTAAAAATGCCGTTTGACGCAAGGTGTTCGCTAGGCCATAAGCATTTCCTTTGTAGGAGTTATACTCACTTACAAAGTCGTTTACACAGAAACTTTCTGTGAATTCTATATGTTCTTGCAGCGACTCTCCATAGAAGTCTTCAAGTCGTTTAATAATCTTATTAAAATATTTTTCACGTAGCTCCTGGGTATCTTCAATACCTGGTGCAATAGGTATTAGAAAGAATCCCGCTTCTTTACCCTTAGGCGCCATTGATGCGTCTGAAGCTGATGGGAAATTAGCATAGAACAGCGGCTCTTTTGGCCAATTTGGTTTATCGTAGATGTCACTTGCATGTGCTTTGAAGTCCGTATCAAAGAATAGGTTGTGATGTGCAAATGTGTTATCTAATTTTTTATTAAACCCTACATAGAATAATAGGGAGGAAGGAGCGAAGGTTCGTTTTGCCCAATATTCTTCTGAATATTGTCTATAACTTTCAGGAAGTAAGGTTTCTGAGTGATGATAGTCAGCACCACTCACCACAAAGTCAGCTTCATGAAAACTTCCATCTTCAAGAACAATACCTTCTACCTTTCCACTTTGCGATACCTTAATTTTAGATACTGCTGAGGAGGTATGAATTTTAACTCCGTTTGATTCAGCAATAGATACCATTGCCTTAACAATCTCGTACATTCCTCCTTTAGGATGCCAGGTACCTAGGCCGTAATCAGCATAATTCATAAAGATATAGAACGAAGGCGTATTTTCTGGTTTAGCTCCTAAGAACAAAACGGGAAACTCTAATGCAGCCCGTAAAGCCTCGTCTTTAAATTCTTTATGAATAACATCACTCACCGATTTTAAAAATTGACCCACTCGAACCGCGGTTTCTGGAGTAACTAATTCTAGTGGGGATTTCCCTGGTCTCATTACGACTTTACCAATCGCGATTTTATAGTTCTCTTTCGCCTTCGCAATGAATTTGGATAGCTTTTTACCACTCCCTTTCTCAATTTCTTCAAAGGTATTACAGAGTTTATCTAAGTCGGCGTAAATCTTAAGTAGTTTGTCTTTGAAGTAGATTTGATAACCCGGATCTAAACGTTCTAATTCGTAAAAGTCACTTGTGGTCTTTCCAAAATCTTGAAAAAAGTTTTCGAAAATATCAGGCATCCAATACCAAGAGGGGCCCATATCGAAAGTGTATCCATTCCTTTTAAGCTGTCGAGCTCTTCCTCCGGGAGTGTCATTTTTTTCAAAGATCGATACTTCAAGACCTTCTTTAGCTAGGTAGCTAGCCGCAGATAAGGATGAAAATCCTGATCCAATTACGATTACTTTATTCATTAGTTAGGTAACTGTGCGGTAAAGTGAGCGATAGATTCAAAAATTTCTACGAAATCAAAGTTAGGCTTAGATTGAAGTTTTTGGGTTTGATAGCCAAGAATCATGAGCTTTGAATTCTTTCCACGAAGTTCATTAGAAAAGGCTTCAAAGTACCTGTCTAGTTCATCTGGCCTTGGGCTTATGGTGAAATAAGACACAAAGTTTAGGTTGTCATAATAATTCAAGAGCTCTTTCAAACTGTGTATACTGTTTGACTGACCTAGAAAAATTGTTTTATGACCTCTTGATACTAATTCATAATTCAAGAAAAGTAATCCTATCTCATGTACCTCACCTTCTGGTAAATACAATACATAAACCGGCGACTCTTTGGTCGGAGGTAATTTTTGGTATTTCTCAGTTTGAATGTAGATTTTCTGTTTAATTAAGCTACTGATAAAATGCTCATGAGCAGGAGAAATCGTTTTTGACTGCCATAACATTCCTAGCTCGGTCATTAGAGGAATAAACACCTCATTAAAAAACTCTTTGAAACTTCGATCTGCTACGAGGCTATTATAGGTGTTATAGAATTGATGCGTGTCAAAATTCACCATGGCAAGCTTGAATGCATTGATCGCATGGTGCTTTTCACTATTTTTAGCGATAATCTCATTGACTAAAAGAGGAATGTTATCTTCTTTAATTTTAGAAATCTTTGAGATTTTAGTTCCACTATTATATAGGAGAGTAATGTTTAAAAGCTTCTGAAGGCTCTCGAGGGAGTAGGTACGAATATTTGTTTCAGTACGTTCAGGACTTAAAAGGTTATATCTCTTTTCCCAAATTCTAATGGTATGTGCCTTGATCCCTGAAAGATTCTCGAGATCTCTAATGCTAAACGATTTTTCGCTGCTGTTCATCATTCTATCTAAAATCTTAAACAAAAATAGGTAAAATGAGTCTTCGATTTATATATCGTTTAACAAAATGCTTAAATTCTTTCTTTTGTTGAATATTTTGGAAATATATTGATGACATCGGTACAAATATTAGCAGTTCAAGTCTTGTCTAAAGTCAACATTAGTAAAAAACAAATCGGTAATCGTTTCTCTTTTGCTAATTCATCTATAAATTAGTAGAGTTGCTCATAGATTTTTCGCAAAAAAAAGGCATCCATTTGGATGCCTTTTTTACTAGTTAAATTTGTGCTCACGACTGGAGTCGAACCAGCACGTCCATAGGACACCACCCCCTCAAGATGGCGTGTCTACCAATTCCACCACGTGAGCATCAACTGAAACTAAGCGTTACAGTCTCAGGTAAACAAAAAAAGTTAAGACAAGGTTGCCTTAACTTTTGTGACCTGGCTGGGGCTCGAACCCAGGACCCATACATTAAAAGTGTATTGCTCTACCAGCTGAGCTACCAGGTCTAAATGCGGGTGCAAATATAAGGGCTATATTTGAAAATTCAATAGGCAAATATGAAAATTATTCTTCTCGGCTATATGGGGTCTGGAAAGTCGACCATAGGTAAAGTATTAGCTAACGAATTAAACCTATCCTTTGTTGATTTAGATCATGCTATTGAGAAACAGATTGGTATGACAATCAGTGATTTTTTTGCAGCCTCTGGGGAGTTGAAATTCAGACGTTTAGAACATGATGTGTTGAATAGCATACTTGCTGAAAATGATCAATTGATTCTTTCCACAGGTGGGGGTACTCCTTGCTATGGTAATAATTTACAGCTCATAAAGTCGGCACCGAATGCGAAAGTTTTTTATTTAAAGGCCTCGATTAAAACCCTTACCGAAAGGTTATTATCAGAAAAAGACACTCGACCGTTGATTCAATCGATTGGCGATGAGGATTTACCAGAGTTTATAGGCAAGCATCTATTCGAGCGCTCTAACTTCTATCTACAGGCTGATCATGTGATTGATATCGATCAAAAATCAGTTGAAATTATCGTCAAAGAAATTGTAGAATTACTTTAAGTACGCACGGTCGTTATTTTCTTCGAAAACCACTTCTATGTGTTCGTAGGAGGATGTGGATAGTGAAAGACCTTTGAAATCGGCTTTAATCGGAAATTTTTTATGATTTCGATTAACGAGAACAGCGGTTTTTAATTTTTTAACACCGGCATGAAGAAAAGGAAGACATCCGTGCATTAAAGTAGCTCCCGAATTCAGTACATCATCAACAAGAACAACAGCTTTGTCATTTAGATGTGTAGCATCGATATCTAATTCAGGTGACTGATTTCCTGGATGATGTTTGTCTAATGAAACGTTCACCACTTTAATTTCTAACTCATCGATTTTTCTTAATTCAATGGCAATTTTTTCTGCCAGTAGGTTACCTGAACCTTGAACTCCCGCGATGATGATCTCAGACTCATCGGAGTAAGTTTCGAGAATTTGAAAAGCAATTCGACGTATAATGTGCGCAATCTTTTGATGATCAAGGATAAGTTCTTTCATTCGGGTTCTGAGGTATAAGCTTCAAGAGATCGACGATCTTTTTTGGTCGGACGTCCTTCTCCTTTTTGTCTGTAATATTCTTGAGATAGTTTTGCGAATTCTCGGTGTTCAAAGGCTTCTTTCGGCGTGTGGTCTTTTCGGTATTGATCTACCAGTTTTGCTCCAACTCGGCTTTTAGGCAGGTCGAGGACCTCTATTTCGTAATTTATTTGATCGATTCTTACACGAATACGGTCACCGGGATAAACTTCCTTTGCAGGTTTAGCAATTTGATCATTAATGTGAATCTTGCCATTCTTACAGGCATTACTCCCCATAGAACGAGTCTTGAAGTAACGAGTAGCCCATAAATATTTATCAATTCGCACTGTGTTAAAAGGTGTTAAGTCTCACTAACAAAAATAGGGGAAAATTGTATCTTGCCGCCTTAATTATTCAAGGTTCGATGCTTCGTAAACTACTCTTATTATCTGTAATTGCATTTTTAGTATCCTGTAAGAAGGATAATCCTTTATCTGGAGTGGTCTCTGTACCACCAGCAAAGCTCGATTCGATTAGAGCAGTAAACGATGAGGAGTTGGTTAATTTCTTGAAGGGGCATACTTATCGTGAAGGTTCGATTTCAGAAGTAGCAGATGGAGATATTTCCTTTTGGGATGATAGTCGTTTAGGTACGACTTCGATTAATATCCGCCCATCAGAATTCGATTTAGATGAGGCCGATTACACTACCGAGGAAATCGAAAATGGAGTTCCTCATAATCTCTATTATTTTGTGGTGAACCCAGGAGTTGGTAATCAACCGAGTGTTGCTGATTCAGTCTATGTTCAGTACACAGGACGAAACTTAGACCTCAGTATTTTTGACGAAGTGAAGCAAGGAGGCTCTTGGTTTGACTTAGCAACCATTCAGGCTCCTTTTCAAGGATTTAGAGGGTTTGCTGAAGGCGTGCCCTTTTTTAAAGCTTCTGAAGGGGTAGCCGAGAATTTAGACGGAACTTTTACGGCGATTAATCCTGGTCACGGATTTATTTTCTTCCCGTCAGCCATGGCTTCATATAACACCATCACTGCTGATATACCTCAATATGGTCCGATATTTTTTGAGATTACCCTTATCGAAGCTTTAGCTACCGATCACGATGGAGACGGAATTTTATCTATTCTGGAAGATCGCAATGGTAACGGTTATCTCTATGATGATAATACCGACGAGGACTACGAAAATGAGAATAGGCTACCTGTAGCGAATGATTTCTTAGATGCTGACGATGATGGTGATGGTACCCCAACAAAATGTGAGATAAGTCTTGGATTAGATCCCCACGATTCTTCGAGCTATTATGACGCTGATAATGATGGTGACGGCGATGATTGTGACGATTAGTCTATAGTTCTATTAATAGACTAAGGATTAATTGACTTGGTCTTAAATCGATGTTTATACCATCAACATTTTGCTCGACGAAACGAGTTTCTTTTTCAATTAATCCTCTCTCGTAGCGTAAATCTAGTGCCAGCTTATTGATTTTAAGACCAATACCAAAATTAGCTCCAAGTGTGATGTCTTTTAATCCACTTTGAGCATCGATTCCATCAAATTCTCCATCCAGGATATATTGAAAACTCGGACCTGCAAAAATGTAGGTTGGCCCAATAAAACCAGAACCAAGATTGAAAGGTAGATCGATTTTGGAAAGGTTTAATTCTTGGCCATTGTAATCAGAAGTCGTTTCTGTGTATACGAGCTCAGGTCTTAAGAAAAAGCCTAAAACTTGTATTTTTTTATAAAAACCAAAATGAAATCCGGTATTCGATTTCGGGTTTTCTTTGATTCCACTAACCTCATTAAGTAAATCTCCATTTGAATTATAATTCAATCCACCTTTGATTCCCCAAGAGTTTTTTTCTTGAGCAAAACTTAATGTGGTGCTGAATACCAGAAAAGTGATTAATAAGATTTTCTTCATGATTATGGTTATTTTCGTTTCAGAACTTTTTCGGCCGCTGTAACTATTGCAGTCGAATCAAGTCCGTATTTTTTTATTAGTTGGGCAGGGGTTCCACTTTCTCCGAAAGTATCCTTGGTGGCTACAAATTCTTGGGGTACTGGATGATTTTCAACAAGTACTCTTGAGATACTCTCCCCAAGACCTCCAAGGTAATTATGCTCTTCACAACTAACCAAACAACCTGTTTTGGCCACCGATTTTAAAATAGCTTCCTCATCGAGGGGCTTAATCGTATGAATATTGATTACCTCTGCTGAGATTCCTTTTTTAGAAAGCTCGTCTGCAGCAAGTAATGCCTCCCAAACTAAGTGACCCGTAGCTACAATGGTTACCTCGGTTCCTTCTTCAAGTAAAAGAGCCTTTCCAATTTCAAAGGTTCCATCAGCTTTGGTAAAATTTGGAACGACAGGTCGTCCGAATCTCAAATATACAGGGCCGTCGTATTCAGCAATTTCAAGAGTAGCGGCTTTGGTTTGATTGTAATCGCAAGGGTTAATTACTACCATATGTGGTAGCATTTTCATCATTCCGATATCCTCTAGAATCTGGTGGGTGGCACCGTCTTCTCCCAATGTAATACCGGCATGTGATGCGCAAACTTTTACATTTTTACCTGAGTAAGCGATCGATTGTCTGATTTGATCATATACCCTACCCGTTGAGAAATTGGCAAAGGTTCCTGTAAATGGAATTTTACCTCCTATGGTTAGACCAGCAGCGATTCCCATCATGTTGGCCTCAGCAATCCCTACTTGAAAGAATCTTTCTGGGTTCTCATCAATAAAGGGTTGGATTTTCAAAGAACCTACTAAATCAGCGCAAAGAGCGACTACATTAGGGTTACTTCTTCCTAGTTCGGTCATGGCATCTCCGTAACCGCTTCTTGTATCTTTTGATCCTTGATTAATATAATTCATGGTGATGGTCTTTTAATAGTCGCCTAAGGTTTCAGGATTTTGTTCGAGTGCTGTATGTAGCTGCTCATCATTAGGAGCCTTACCATGCCATGCGTGAGTGTGCATCATAAAGTTTACACCATTACCCATAACAGTATGGAGTAAAACTGCAACCGGTTTCCCTTTGCCGGTTAATGATTTAGCTTTTTCAAGACCTTCAATAATAGACTCAAGGTCGTTTCCTTTTTCGATATTTACTACGGTCCAATCGAAGGCTTCAAATTTATCCTTGAGATTACCAAGAGATAATACTTGATCGGTGCTACCATCAATTTGTTGTCCGTTGTAATCCACAGTTGCGATTAAATTATCGATGTTTTTTGCTGAAGCGTACATGATAGCCTCCCAGTTTTGACCTTCTTGAAGTTCACCATCTCCATGAAGACTGTAAATCAAATGATTGTCTTTATTGAGCTTTTTGGCTTCGGCCGCCCCAACAGCCACAGATAGTCCTTGGCCAAGCGAACCTGAAGCTACTCTAACGCCAGGGAGCCCTTCGTGTGTTGTAGGATGCCCCTGTAATCTCGAATCGATTTTACGAAAGGTTGCTAGCTCTGAAACAGGGAAATATCCGCTGCGAGCAAGAACACTATAAAATAGGGGAGAGATGTGACCATTAGAGAGGAAAAATAGATCTTCTCCAATGCCGTCCATATCAAATCCTTCTTTGCGCTCCATGATCTCTTGGTAGAGTGCAACTAAAAATTCTGTACATCCAAGTGATCCTCCAGGGTGTCCGGAATTTACTTGGTGTACCATGCGAACGATATCTCTTCTTACTTGAGTTGTAAAATCGTTAAGGTGAGTTAGATTCATCAGTAGTACATTTGCGGTCAAAAGTAACCATTATCTTTACGTTTTAATAGCTTAGTTTGGATTTTACGATACAATCAAAATGTGGAAAGGCCCGGGCGGCTACTTTTGTAACCGATCACGGTGAGGTGCAAACCCCCATTTTTATGCCCGTAGGTACTCTTGGTACGGTTAAAGGAGTTCATCAACACGAACTCAAAGAAGATACTAATGCGGATATTATACTAGGGAATACCTATCATTTATACCTGCGTCCAGGTACCGATATCATTGAAAAAGCTGGAGGCCTTCACAAGTTTATTGGATGGGATCGTGCCATGCTCACCGATAGTGGAGGATACCAGGTGTATTCGCTTGCTGCTAATCGTAAAATCAAAGAAGAAGGGGTTCATTTTAAGTCGCACATCGACGGATCAAAGCATTTCTTTACCCCTGAAAATGTCATGGAAATTCAGCGAACTATTGGAGCCGATATTATCATGGCATTTGATGAGTGTACACCATATCCTTGTGAGTATAATTATGCCGCAAGATCAATGCACATGACGCATCGATGGCTCGATCGTTGTATTGAGGCACTGGACAAGTTACCTTATAAATACGGTTATTCTCAAGCTTTTTTTCCTATTGTTCAAGGCTCGGTTTACCCTAAGCTTCGAGAAAAGTCAGCTGAGTATATAGCCTCTGTTGGCGCTGTAGGTAATGCGATCGGAGGTCTTTCTGTAGGTGAGCCAGCAGAGGATATGTATGCAATGACCGATGTAGTATGTCAAATACTACCTGAAGACAAGCCTCGTTATCTAATGGGAGTTGGGACTCCGATTAACTTATTAGAGAATATTGCCCTAGGTATCGATATGTTTGATTGTGTGATGCCTACCCGTAATGCGAGAAATGGAATGTTATTTACCTCTGAGGGAACTATAAATATTAAAAATAAAAAATGGGAGGATGATTTTTCACCCATCGATTCTGAAGGACTTTCTTACGTAGACACCACTTACAGTAAAGCCTATTTACGTCATTTGTTCGCTTCGAATGAATTTTTAGGAAAGCAAATTGCTACCCTTCATAATCTTAGTTTTTATCTATGGCTGGTACGTGAGGCAAGGGCACACATTATTGAGGGAGATTTCTACGACTGGAAAGAAGTGATGGTTGACAAAATGAGTAAACGACTGTAGGATGCTTACCTTACTTGATCGCTACATATTAAAACAATACTTACTTACCTTTTTTGGTATCCTCTTTCTCTTTATTCCTATTGGGATTTTAGCATCGTTAGCCGAGAAGATTAATAAGATCATTGACAATCAGGTACCTATGAATGAGGTTATTGATTATTACCTCAACTTCACTTTAGTACTGGGTAATATGCTGATGCCAATCTTGTTATTCTTGGCGATTATCTTTTTTACCTCACGATTGACTGCGCGCACCGAGGTTGTTGCTATTCTCAGTTCAGGAGTGTCATACCGTCGCTTTCTCAGACCTTATTTCATAGGGGCCACTTTCGTTGCCATACTAATTTTTGCGATGGGAAATTTCTTTGTTCCTAAGGCAAGTGCAGGTTATCACCGATTTGAGAGCCGTTATTTTCACAACAACAAAGAAGATCGAAACACTCGAAATATCTTTAATCAGGTTGATGATAATCAGTTTGTGTATGTAAGCTATTTCGACCCTAAGCGACTAATCGGATATAATTTCACTCTCGAAGAATTTGACTCGATTGGTCAATTAAAATACAAAATGTCTTCTGCCAACATTCGATTTATGGTGGCAGATTCTACCTACCGATTAACCTCCTATAAAAAACGAATATTTGAAGATCAGAAAGAAGTCATCTATCAGAAGAGCCGTTTAGACACGGTGTTTCAATTTACGATTGATGATTTAATGCCGGTTTCTTATATCGCAGAGACCAAAAACCTTTTCGAACTCAATCAATTTATTCGAGATCAAAAAAGAAGGGGTAGTTCAACAGTAAATACTTATGTCTTAGAAAAATATAAACGATGGGCCATACCTATTTCGGCCTATATTTTGACACTCATTGCCGTAGCGGTTTCTTCGGTTAAGAGAAGGGGAGGTTTAGGTCTTAATCTCGCCTTTGGTATAGCTATTGCCTTTGTATATGTATTCTTCGATAAGGTGTTTGCAACATTAGCCGAACAGGCCGGTTTCTCTCCGTTTTGGGCCGTTTCTCTTCCGGTTTTATTTTTCGGGTCACTTGCTACCTTATTGTTATCGAGAGCAAAGCGTTAATGTGTATATTTGTCTTTCGACTTAACTGAAAACTAACTATTTCTTTATGGAATATCTAGACTTTGAATTACCCTTAAAAGAACTCGAAGAACAGCTTCAGAAATGCCAAATGATTGGTGAAGAAAGCGAAGTAGATGTTAGCGAGACTTGCCAAAAAATTGAAGAAAAGCTAGCCGATAAGAAGAAAGAAATCTACGGAAGCCTAACTCCATGGCAGCGTGTTCAATTATCAAGACACCCCAACAGGCCTTACACCATGGACTATATCAAAGCGCTTTGTGGAGATACCTTCTTAGAGTTACATGGGGATCGTTCGGTCGGAGATGATAAAGCAATGATTGGTGGACTCGGTAAAATAGATGGCCAATCTTACATGATTATCGGTCAGCAGAAAGGATATAATACAAAAACACGTCAGTACCGAAACTTTGGTATGGCGAATCCTGAAGGATACCGAAAAGCGCTTCGTCTGATGAAGTCAGCAGAAAAATTCGGTATTCCTGTAATTAGCTTTATTGATACTCCAGGTGCTTATCCTGGTATCGAAGCAGAAGAACGTGGGCAAGGTGAGGCCATTGCACGCAATATTTTAGAAATGTCTCGCTTAGAGGTTCCGGTTCAGGTATTTATTATTGGAGAAGGTGCTTCTGGAGGAGCATTAGGTATCGGAGTTGGAGACCGTGTAATGATGCTTGAGAATTCATGGTATTCAGTGATTTCTCCAGAGTCTTGTTCATCTATTCTATGGCGTAGTTGGGAGTATAAAGAACGTGCTGCTGAAGCACTGAAGCTTACAGCTAAAGACATGAAAAAGATGACTCTTATTGATGAGATCATCAAGGAGCCGCTAGGAGGAGCACACGCTAACCGCGCACTTATGTTTGAAACCTTAAGAAAGAAAATTACTAAAACCCACAAAGAACTATCAGAACTTACTGTAAAGCAGCTAATCAAAGAGCGTATGCAGAAGTATTGTGATATGGGAGTATACCAAGAATAGAATGAATAGTCCTAACCCTAATCGTACGCAGAATACATCGGGTAATAACCCGGTGATTTCATTGGAGCGAGGTAAATTACCACCGCAGGCGGTAGATCTTGAGCGAGTTGTACTTGGGGCGATGTTAATCGATAAAAAGGGGGTGGATGAGGTGATCGATATTCTACATAAAGAGGCTTTCTATGTAGAAGCTCACCAACACATTTTTGAAGCCATTTTCGATTTATTTCAAGAGACTAAACCCATCGATATCCTTACCGTTTCTAATTTGTTGAAGCAAAAAAATAAGTTAGAAAAGGTCGGCGGGGATTATTACTTAATTGATCTTTCTCGTGCGGTAGGTTCTTCGGCTCACATTGAATTTCACGCGCGAATCATTTTGCAAAAATTTGTTCAGCGTAGCCTTATTAAAATCTCTACCGAGATCATTGAAGAGGCTTATGGGGATAATCAGGATGTTTTTGATTTACTCGATCAAGCGGAGGCTCGACTCTACGAGGTAACTCAAGGCAATTTGAAGCGTTCTGCTGAGTCAGCTCAAGATTTGGTAATTCAGGCTAAGAAAAAAATTGAAGAGATTTCGAATAAAGAAGGTTTAAGCGGTATTGCCTCTGGATTTGAGCGATTAGATGCTGTTACCTCAGGATGGCAACCGAGTGATTTGATTATCATCGCGGCGCGTCCGGGTATGGGTAAAACAGCACTTACACTATCTATGGCTCGAAACATTGCCGTGAATTCAGGCCAGCCTGTGGCTTTCTTCTCTCTAGAAATGTCTTCAGTTCAGTTAATTACACGATTAATCTCTTCAGAAACTGGATTAAGTTCGGTGAAACTGAGAACGGGTAAGTTAGAAAAGCATGAGTGGGAACAGTTAAACGTTAAGGTTAAGGCTTTAGAAAAGGCTCCGCTTTATATTGACGACACTCCTTCACTTTCTATTTTTGATTTGAGAGCTAAGGCAAGACGTTTGGCTTCTCAACATGATATAAAACTAATTATCATCGACTATTTACAGTTGATGACAGCGGGCTCTAGTCAAAAGGGAGGTAACCGAGAGCAAGAAATTTCGACGATTTCTAGAAACCTAAAAGCACTTGCAAAAGAATTGAATGTGCCTGTTATCGCACTTTCACAGTTATCTCGTGCCGTTGAAACAAGGGGAGGTTCAAAGCGACCATTACTTTCTGACCTTCGTGAATCGGGAGCCATTGAGCAAGATGCCGATATTGTTTCTTTTATTTATAGACCAGAATACTATAAAATAGAAGAATGGGATGATGAAGAGCAGTCACCTACTGAAGGTCAAGCAGAGCTGATCATCGCCAAGCACCGTAATGGGGGATTAGATAATATTCGTCTGAAGTTTATCGGGTCACTCGGTAAGTTTGATAATCTAGATCGTCATGATTCACCTTTTGAGTTTGCCTCAAAAATGAATGATGATATTAGTCAAATTCGACCCTCGATATCAGACGCATTTTCTGATGACGATGACGATATGCCTTTCTAGTGTTTGAGTAATTCTTGAAGCACTCTTTCAACTCCAAAATTGTCATGACTTTCTGTAACGATTGATGCCATTGCTTTAATCTCAGGGTGCGCATTACCCATAGCCACACTATTAGGTGTCATTCGTAGCATTTCGATGTCATTAAGGTAATCACCAAATACTAAAATTTCATTGCGATCGATATTGTAGTAGTCTAATAGCTTCTGCAATGCTACCCCTTTATTAGCTTCTTTATGCGAAAGATCAACCCAGTAATCTCCTGATATCTTTACTTGTAGTTCCTTGTCATACCCTTTTACTGCCGGATAGATATGGTGCTCACCACTGATCGGATGATATAACGCAACCTTTAATGGAGCATGAAGAATCTCTTCTGTATTGGATATTCGTTGATGACTTGAGTAATATTCTTCTAGAATCTGAATAAACTTAGGATTTTTACTAGGGGTATAGGCTTGATTTGCACAGCACACTACAGGTTCAATCTCGGGATGAGACTCAAGTGTATTCAACACCTCGTTTACGGTGTGAATCGGCAATTCCTGTGCATGGATGATCTCGTCATTCTCAACAATTAATGCGCCATTTTCGGCGATAAAGCTCATTTTCTCACCAATATCTGTCAGTTTGACAATCATTGATGGATATTGGCGTCCACTAGCGGCAACAAACCGAATGCCCCTTTGATGCATCTGCTCGTGCAGTTCTAAGAAAAGGGGGCTAACCTGGTGATTGGAGTTGAGAAGAGTGCCATCCATGTCTGACACCACCATTTTAATATTGGATAGATTCATAAGTGACAAAAAAAATCCCGATACCAAAGGTATCAGGATTTTCATAGCGGGGTTGAATAAATATTATTTTACCTTTTCGACTAACGCTTTGAAAGCTTCTGGCTGATTCATCGCTAAATCGGCTAGAACTTTACGGTTAAGTTCGATTTGGTTTTTCTTTAGCGCTCCCATGAATTGTGAATAGGACATGCCGTGGAGTCTTGCGCCTGCATTAATACGGGTAATCCAAAGGGCTCTAAAATTTCTCTTTTTGTTACGACGGTCACGGTAAGCGTAAAGAAGGGCTTTCTCTACAGCGTTTTTAGCAACTGTCCATACATTTTTTCTTCTTCCGAAGTATCCTTTAGCTAGCTTAAGGACTTTTTTTCTGCGTGCTCTTGAAGCAACTGAGTTTACTGATCTTGGCATACTAATTTGTTTTTGTAGTCGGCGTTCTTTAAGAATCTTTTATTGGGCCGAACTCCATGGTTAATAAATCCCTTACTTATTTCAGACGTAATTGTTCTTTAATACTGTTAACGTCTGATTCATGCACTAGGGTACTGTGCGTGAGTTTAAGCTTACGCTTTTTTGATTTCTTAGTCAGGATGTGACTTTT
>Ga0222715_10002366_pt1 | contig 17360 bp, 19 predicted proteins | sample C33_9DmetaG_FD_165056 | JGI IMG/M metagenome (GOLD analysis project Ga0222715, IMG submission 165056) | Estuarine water microbial communities from San Francisco Bay, California, United States - C33_9D | ecosystem: Environmental > Aquatic > Marine > Unclassified | place: USA: California... | reverse complement strand
TGATATATATATCCATTCATATAAGGACTTATAGATGTTATTTCACCATTATTACTATCATATACTCGCAAAGATGCTGTGTATTGATTTGCTACTACTCTTGCAAGAGTATTAGAACTTCCATTCCATGCCAGAGCGGTTTCTATCTCAATTGCGTTACTTGACCCACCGAAAGTATTCAGTAATACACCACCTAATTTTAAGTTTCCATTTACCGTTAATCTTTGACTATTATCATTTGCTCCAAAAGAAACATTACCATTAGAATGAAAATAATGATTATATACATTTTGATGTGTTATAACAACTGGAGTATTATTGGAACTATTTAAAAGTAAAGAACCACCATTACTTACATATATTGCGTGAGAATCATTGTTATTATTATATGCGTCTTTGCTTGCGAAAAACGCTCCTCCTGTGCCGTAATTATTTTTATGATTACTACCTATTAATACACCCGTTTCTACAATAACCTTTCCATTTACTTCTAATTTTTCACTTGGAGCAGTTGTTCCTATACCAGTATCTCCGTTCGCATTTATATACATTCTTGCTGTACCAGCACTACTCGTTGTAGAATTAGTTAAAAACTCTAAATTTACACTACCTAACGAAACTTTATTATTTTTCATTTCCATATACGAATAACTATTATTACTACTTGTATTCGTATATAATTGTAGAGTCTGATTTGTTCCATGTATTGTATCATTAATTTTAATATCACCGTCTACATCTAATTTATAACTTGGACTATCTGTACCTATACCTACATTACCAGATTTACTAATTAACATTTTTTCAGTTGGTTCTACACCACCTGATGGTCTTGTTAAAAATGTCATATCAGCACCACCTCCATTATCGTTAATTTTAATTGTAGCAGATTCTTTTGTATCCACTCCTGCTGAATTATAAAATCTTATTTGTTGGTCTGTATCTTTATCTATTCGTAAATTACCTGACATGTGAAATATCTCTGCTGGACGTCCAGTTATATTAAGTCCCATAAGAACATCGCTTAATAATTCTGCCAGTGTGAGTACTCTTCCTCCCTCAGTCTCCGATTTTGGATTAAGATACATGTACCAAAAACCATTATTCATTACACTTTCTATTGATGAGAGTGGTAAAGAGAGTGGAGGTTGTGAATTAACAAAAGTAGTTTTCTGTGTTGTGACACCTCCCACACTGGTTGCGACTGATATTATATCAGCGTGTACTATTTCGTCAGTTGTTTCATTCAATTTTAACATTTCATTTGGTAAAGCAGTTATATCACCTCCTACGCTCCCACCTAATACCTGATTAGTAAATAACTCTGTTGTAGAATTATATACTAAAACCTCTCCATTTGACAAATTATCTACAGCAACATCAGAAAGACTTAATAAACTTTTTGACTTATCAGTTGTGTAAATACCGCCTGACATTTATTATATATTAATATTTTTTTTTTATTTATTAATATATTATGAAAGTACAAATAAGTAAAAGTAATCGTTCAGGTAAAAAGTATAAGATTGTTTTAACTTATGATGATGGTAAGACTAAAACAATTCATATAGGTCAAGAAGGAGCAGATGATTACACACTTACTGGTGACGATGAAGCAAAAAGTAAATATATTAGTCGACATAAGAAGAGAGAAGACTGGACTAAATCTGGGATTACAACAGCAGGATTCTGGGCGTATCACTTACTCTGGCGGTTTAGTTCTAAACAAGAAGCAGTTAAAAAATTAGCAAAACAATTTAATTTAAAAATTGATTTAAAAGTTTAGTGTCTGTGTCCTGCTAATCGTCGTAAAAGAACACGAACTTGTATAATTCTCGCCATTTCATTACGATGTCTTTCTATGTTAAACTCTTGTCGATCAGGGGTTGTATATAATTCACCATCTGAAAACCGATGATAATACTCTTGGTTAAAATCATATGTGCTTCTTAATTGAGGATACATATATTGATAAATTGACTGCCACGCAGATTCAGACTCTACTGGATTCTGTTCTACTAAATCGTTTTCTTCATTCATTTTATATATTATAAAATATATTTTATTTTATTTATTATTTATTATATATAAATGGCAGATGAATTAGTAGAGCAGGTAGAACAAATGAATATAGAAAGTCCATCTCTATTTGGTCTTCCAACAGAAATTATACAAAATATATTTAAGTATCTTCGTGTAGAACAAAAAGAATTAGCAGAAAATGCTGTTAGAGAAAGTCCTGAGTATGACACTTTTATGAGAACTCCTGTCCCAGTTAATAGAATGATTACACAACACGAAAGATTAAATATTATAAATGAAGCAGAAAGACAATTTATACAGAACAGTCCAGTTAATATACCATATCAAATAGCATTAAGATATTTTCGTGATTTAGCAAGAAGAAAAGGACATAATATAAATTAAAATAAATAATATTATCTATATATAAATGCCGAAGTTGGTAAGTCCATTATGTAGAGTTGGTAGAAAGAAACCTATTCAAGATAAAGTAGTAAGATTAAGTCCAAAAGACTTTACTGTTTATGTAGAACCTTTTGTAGGATCAGGTGATATATTCTTTGCCCTGTCTATTGATCCAGAAAAAGTTAAAAGTTATATTAATGATAAAGATAGTGATATAGCAACAGCATTTAAAATTATGAAGAGTAATCCTAATATTTCTAATATAGCAAAGTTTAAAGATATGTCATTAGAACAAGTTAAAAGTTTTGTAAATGGTAGTCATTCAGGTTTAGACAGACTGGCACAAATTATATTTAAATTATGTGGAACTTTTGGAGCATTGGGGAAAGGTAAGATTTATAAAAATCCTAATATAGAACCCAAACTCCGTAAAATGCCGTTGTATGCTGAATATCTTAAAAATACATCAATTAGTAATTCTGATTATAAATCATTATTCTCTCACGATAGTAATAATACATTTTTTTATTTAGACCCTCCTTATGAGAAGTCAAAGGGATTATATAAAGATGCTGTTATTGATTATAAACAAATGGCAGTTAGACTGAAAAGGTTAAAAGGTAAGTTTTTATTATCCATTAACGACAGTGCTGAAGTTCGTGAAACTTTTAAAGATTTTAAAATAATGGGATTAGCAGTAAAGGGGGGAGGACAAGCAGGGAAAGATATAGGTATAAAAATGAGAAAAGAATTATTTATAAAAAATTATTAAATTAAATAATAAATTAAATAATAAATTGATTTAAAAATAAAAAATAAATATATATTATATATAAAATATTATGGCGGAATTAGAATATTTTAAAGGAATTATTAGCGATAAATCGGCAAATACGCAAAAGTCGTATATTACACAATATAAAAAATTATATAAACTTTTAGAGAAAGACATTAGCGATACATCACAGAAAAAGTTAATGGATACTATTAAAGAAGTTGATAATGCTAATAGTCGTCAAGCACTATTAAATATTGGTATTCTTATTAGAACTGATAAGAAATTAGACATCAAAGACCTTTTAAAATATCGTGAAACACTTTCATCAGACATCAAGACAGCACAGAAACAGAATAATGTAGTATTACAGGAAACACTACCCAGTTATAATGAACTTGTAGAATATACAGAAAGTCTTAAAGGTAAAAATGACCTTTATTATATTATTAATTACCTGCTTATTAATTATAATGTTCGTAATGAAGACTTACATTTTAAAATAATTACACGAAAGAAGGAAGCAAAAGATAAAAATTATAATTATATTTGGTTAAGTCCTCGTAAAGTAGAATACATTAGAAATATTTATAAGACAGCAAATAATTACGGACAGAAATTATATATCATACCTGATAAACCTTTTGCTTCTGCTGTTAGACGACTTGTTAAAGAAAACTGGGAAAGTCCTTCTATGGAACAGATGCCATATGTAATTAAAAAGGCAACTCTTTTAGGAATTGGAGAAGCAAAGTATAATAAGATTATTGTTAATCATTACAGAGATAATATTGATATGCTTAAACAGATTAGCGAACGCAGAGGCACATCTATAACAACGCTTTTGGATTCATACGACATAGGTAATAAAGATTAAATAAAATAAAATAAAATTGATTTTAATAAATATTTATTTTTTATTTTTAATGAAAAACTATTTAAAAATAAAATATATATATAAATTATAAAAGTAAATATGACTGACTTTAAAAACCATTTTATTATTCATTCGTTTAAATCAATTGATATAGAACTAATTAATGGTGAATGGAAAAAGAAACCGAAAGGTATAAGACCTGAATGGAATGCTATTACTGAAAGTCATATTAAAAAAGGAGATAAAGCATATGGTTTATTAACGGGTAAAAAGTCAAATATTTTAGTTTTAGACTTTGATGATAAAACTTTATATAATGAATATTGTATGAAATATCCTATAATTTTAGACGCTCCAAGAGTTGCGACACGAAAAGGATTTCACTGTTATTTTAAATGGAATGATAAATATACTGAACTACCATCTAAAGTTGGAAAATTAGATATTCAAGGCAACGGAAAACAAGTATTTTATGTAGATACAGAATATACTACTGAAACTGGTGAAATCTTTAAATATAACTGGATTAATGATAATGATATTATTGACTTACCAAATGATTTATTTAATTGTTTAAAGGTAGAAGGTAAAGTTTCTAAAAAAGTTAAGTCAAGTGCTACAACTGGTAATTTTATCATAGAATGTAATGATAAACTGTGGAAAGATATTATAGAAAATATATCAATCAAATACATAGACGAATATATATCTTGGTTTCAAATAGTATGCGGTCTGTATTCGTTAGGTAAAGAAAACGATAATTTAGACCATTACAAAGAAGTTGCTCGGTCTTTAAGTATGAAATCTAAAAAATATGATAAAACTCATAAAGAGTTTGAGATAATGTGGGAAAATTGTTGTAAATATACTTATACAGCAGGTTCTATTCGTCATTATTCAAGAGAAAGTAATGATAAAAATTATTTGGAAATCTGTAAAAAAAATACCGCAAAAGAAAAGGATTTTTACTGTTTTGATGAAAAGTTAATTTGTGATTACTTTATAGAAAGTTTTGGTGATAATCTAATCTGTAATTTTAATAGGATTTATATATATTATAATAATCGTTGGAATGAAGACAATAAAGGTATAATTATACAAAAGTTTTTAAAGCAAGAAGTTTCTAATCTTTATAAAAGAATTATTGATAATTTAAATAAACAATTACAAACTGACGACGCTGACTGCGAAACTATTACAAAAAATATTAAAGAATGTTCCAAAGTTTTAACCAATTATGGAAATCAAAAAAATAAAAATATTTGGGGTCTTATTTATAGCGAATTAATAACACGAAATATTGATAATGAATTATTTGATACACAAAAGAATATATTTGTTTTTACCAATAAAGCATATAACCTTGATACTAATAAATGGTTTTACATTAATAAGTTTGATTATATACTAACTACTTGCGGTAAAGATTATATTGAACCTACAAAAAAACAAGTTGATAAAATAGATGGAATATTTTGTGATATATTCCCTAATGAAGATTACAGAAAATCGTATATTTCTGTTTTAAAAACTGGTTTAACAGGTAATAGACCTGAGAAGTTTATTGTTGCTACTGGTGGAGGTCGTAATGGTAAAGGAGTTATTAATGATTTTTATCAACATTTATTAGGTGATTATTATGGTATATTACATTTATCATTACTTACAAAAGAGTTTAAATCAGGTGCTAATACAGAATTAAGAAATATTCATAAAAAACGATTTTTAAAAGCAACTGAACCTGACAGCGGTAGTAATGAGAAATTAAGAATGTCTAATATTAAAGCATTAACAGGTGAAAGTAATTTAAAAGCACGTGGACTTTATGAGAATAATTTTGATATACAAATTGACGCTACACAGATTTTAGAATGTAATAAATTACCTTTTATTACTATGGACGGTAATGAAGCAGAGAAACAGAGAATGGTTATAATTCCTTTTGAAACAACATTTACAGAAGATAAAGAAGATATTAAAAATGACCCTAAAAAATATAAACCACAGGATGCTACATTGAAAACTAATCAGTTTAAAGACGAATATATATCTGCGTTATTTAAATATATTATTGATAAATATGATGGACTTAATATATATATACCCGAAGCGTGTAAAAATCTTGCGTTAAAATGGATGTTAGATAAAGACGATTTTGTTGGGTGGTTTATGGAGAATTATAGAGAAGAACCTAATGGTATTGTATCAGTTAAAGAATTATATAAAGAGTTTAAATGTTCGGGGTTCTTTATGAGTTTAAATAAGGCACAACAACGACAAAATAATGAAAAAAACTTTAAACAAACTATACAAGATAAATTAAAACATTTGTTTATTCCTATGAACTCTATGTTTAATAAACAGCGTATTACCAAAGACAGTATTAAGGGTTATGTTAAGAAAGAGGAGGATATGGATAGTGATGATGAATTATAGATAATTAATTAATAATTCTTTTCCTTCATTTTAAAAATTACAGAATTACAGAAAGTTGCCCGTTTTTTAAAAACTATTCCATACCCTTCGTTCCGTAGATACTTTCTTATTTTGGGGCAACTTTCTGTAATTCTGTAATTTTTATAATTCTTTTCCTTCATTTCTTCTTCTCTATTATATATGAATATATAATCTATTCTCTCCCTTAAAAAAAAATAAAAAATAGTAATATTTATTAATAAAATAAATAAAATAAAAATAAAATAAAATAAAAAGTCAGTCCTTAATTCTGTTGGATGCTTTACAATTAATAATTATAGAATAACATACCTTCATTAAGTCAGTAAAATACTTAACATTATCTTCATAATTAGGTTGTCCTAACTTTCGTAATTGATAAAAATGTAATTTCATCCTTTTAGAACAAAAACACAATTCTTTTAATGCTTCTGTAAAGTCATAATGCCTTATAAGTTTAAATATATGAATTAGTTGTTTAAATATCTTCTCTCTCGTGGTGGACGTTATTTTAATACCAATTTCATCGTGATTATCAAGTGAAGAACGTTCTTTAAGTCCTCTTGCCATATCCAGTTCATCATGTAGATTTTGTTTATTTGATGCGAGATGGTGATATAGTGCTTTATTCATTATACTTGCCTAATATAGTAATAAATATATTTTTATATAATTTAGTTAATTTAATTTTTAGTTTTAAAATAAAATAAAAAATCTTTATTTAATATATAATGAGCGACATAGAAAACGACGATGAGTTAATCTCTATTAACGAAATTGAGGATGCTAAGGAAAAACAGTCTGATATAAAAGAGAAGAAACCTCGTGCTAAACAGGTTATGACACCAGAAAGACTGGAGGCATTAGCACGTGCTCGTGAAAAAGCACTCGCAGTTCGTAAGGCAAATACGGAAGCACGTGGTAAAAAAGTGGTTAGAGAAGAGAAGAAGCAAATAGCACAAAAGAATAAGGAAGAGGCAGATAGTAAGTTTAGGGATGCTGTTAATGCTCGTGTTGAGGAAGAATTAAATAAAAGAATGAATGAATTAAATACAGATAAAATTAATCAACTTTTAGAAGAGAAATTAAAAGATATAAAACCAATTAAAAAACATCGTAAAAAGGTTGTTTATGAAGATACAGAAACGGAGAGTGAAGCAGAAGTAATTAAAGTTGTTAGAAAAAAGAAACCTGAACCTAAATATGAAGAACCTAAATATGAAGAACCTAAACCTCCAGCACCACCAATACAACAACATCAATTTAATCAATTTACTAACTTGTTAAGGACACTGCCGAGAACAAATAGAAATCCTCATTTTATGAATTAAATAAAATAAAAAAATATATTATATTATATAAATATGACGTCCTTACAAAGAGATCCACGAAAACAATATGTATTAAATAAGAGACATTGTGAAGAATTATCTATAACACAGAAATTATATCATCCAGAATGTATGAAAGAGGTGTCGAAAAGTATATCAGTTAATCCAAAACCGAAACAACCTAAAAATATACCTTCTCTCGGTCCTGTTCCTAATGTTCCATATTCGTTCCAACCAGCAGGTAATTTTGATTACTCACCAGATGGAGGAGGATATGACCCAACACTACTCGCTGCTGGTGTTGTTGCTACTGCTGCTGCTGTTGGTGGGACTGGATATTTAATAAGACGTGGACTACAATTAAAGGGTTATAGGAGAGTTAGAACAGTAGATCCAGAAGAGGGTACAGAATTAGATAATTTACGTGCTCCACGTGCTGACGGATATGAAAGAGTGCCGACAACAACAGAGGAAGGAACAGAACTCACTGAATTTGGAGGTAGGAGTAGTGAAGTAGAACGACCAAGTGAATCTGGACTGCGTCGTAGATTACCACGACCGGTAGAAGAAGCACCTATGGAAGACGTGCCATTAACCGAGCAACCAACATTAGTCCAGTCAAGATTACCGCGTCCAGGTGAACCGGTAGAATTAGAGTCTATGCCGACACAGGCAAGTGCCACCGAATTAGCAGAGGCAGAAGCACGAGCAGCACAATTAAGAAGTGATTTAGATGAAATTATGCAGGAGGCACGAGCACAACAGGCAGGAATTACGGAAGCAGAGGCACAAGTAGAAACTTTACAATCTGAGGCAACTGCTACAGAAGCAATAAGTGGTGCCGAGACTATGGAGGCAGAGGCACAAGCAACCGCACGTTTAGAGTCAATGGAAGAAGGTGTATTTGGGGCAGAAGGTTTAGAAGCAGAAGCAGAAGCAGGAGTAGAGGCAGCAGTAGAGACAGGAGTAGAGGCAGCAGGAGTAGAGGCAGGGGAGGTAGGTGGTTTTAGTGCGATGGAGGCAGGGGTTATGGAGACAGCAGCGGGAGAAGAAGGAGTTGGGTTAGGTCCGGAAGATATACCTATGGATGTAATTGCTGGTGCTACGGTAGTTATAGGGACGATTGGTGTTGGTATAGCAAGTCTATTTGGTGCTGGTAAAAAATCACCACCAAAATATAAAAATATATCTGGAACTGCTGTTATGTCAGGTAAAGATGTCGATAAGGCACTATCAAGTATTAATTCTAAATTATCAACAGAACAAAAGGGAACTCCAAAATATAACTCACTATTATCGTTAAGTAATGCTTTGACTACTGCTAAAACAAATAAAACTGATGTTATATCTTTTAAGAACGCACAAGGCAAACCAGATATATCTGTTCCATTATCAAATGCTCAATTAGCAACTGCTATTAAGGTATATCAAAAAAATCCTAATGCTTATAAAGGCATGGATAAAACTAAATTAGAAGTCATGGGATTATCTCCTATAATGGCAGAAGGTGAGACAGGGGCAACACAAACAAGTATAGGATTTATTCCTAAAACAAGTCCAGATGGTACACCATTTAGTACAGGGTCACGTGGAGGGAATTGGACTAATTTTTATACTGCTAAATACAACGATGGTGTATTTAGATCTAATGATAGTATTAATACTCTTGCTGTTCCAGATTCTAAACAAAAGAAACAGATGGACGATAATTATATAGCACGAGCAACAACTATAATTAATAATGAAACAGACCCAGAAGTTAAAAATTATTTAAATTATGAATTAAACATGTTTAAATACAATAATGGTTATATATCTGATAAACCAGCACCTGTACCAAAACCAACACTGGGCACAGCACAACAAGCAAAAATGACACAATTAACAGATACTCTCAATAATCGGAGAAGACACCTTATTGCTATACAAAATAGTATTGATAATAAAAAGAGTATAATAGAAGGTATTAATACACAAATAAATAATATAAACGCACAGGATCAAGAACGAGCAAAAACAGTTTATAAAGAACAATTAGAAAGTTATAGAACACAGGCAAATGCTTATAATCAACAATTAGCACAAAATATAGAAGCAACAGAACAGAAAACGGCAACAACAAATATTATGTTTGCTCGTGCTACAAACACAGTATTAAATGCTCCAACTGGTAGATATTTAACACAGGGGCAGATACAATCGTTCCATCAACAATTAGCATCTGGACAGATTAAAACTACTGGTGTAAATCCTATCGTTTCATTAACACGACCAGTTGTGACAACACGAGCAAATGGATCGCCAGTTGTAAATCAAAATAGTTTAAATACAGTTGCTGGTACAGTTCCTGTAAAAAGTTAAGTATAAATTAATTCTTTACACATAGGGTTATTTGGATAATATTTACAAAAGTCAAAAATAGGTTTATCAAATTTATTATCAAATTTATTATCTATTTTAATAACTTTTTCTTTTGTAATCTTATTCTTTTCTGGTAAAAAATTAGTTAGTGAGTGTGGACGTAATACTTTTTGTGGAACTGTCACAACTGTTTCTGGTTCATTTTCATCTCGTAAATAACTGACAATATCATAATTAGTTCTGTAAGTTCGTGACTGTGGGACAAAGGATTCATAATTTTCATGTGCTGGGGCAGAATTAAATGTAATTGCTGGAACATTACGAATTCTACTTATATGATTACTTGCACCGCCACCAAGACTATGACCTACCAGTAAATGTCTTGTATTTGGATACTTTTTAACAATATTATCAAAATTATTTAATTCAGTATCAAATCTGTCATAACTTTTTGGATATAAAACATCTATCATTTTATTAACACCTTTATTTAATAATGAACCAGTTGTTCCAACTACTAATGGAAGAGCAGGTAATGCCTTAATAACCTGAATTGGTGTTCCAAACTTACTACTGCTTCTAATTTCAGGATTTAATGTTTTAGGTATATATCTTTTATAACCTTTTGGTGCTTGGGATTTAATATAGGTCATAACACCAGTAGTTTCAGGTATATAGTTAAGTAGTCCTGCTCCCTGACGAAGACTTGGTTGTAGGTGAGGTTTAGCAGATAAAGTGGTGAAAAACTTACTAATACCTGCTCCTAATTTTATATCATTTAAAATATCTGTCATATCTGCTGTTCCTCGAATAGAATGTATAATTTCGTCTTCACCGATAAGTGTTGCTCTTCGGTCGTTTGTGTATTCTGGATCATAACTGTAGTCAAGTCCATATTCTTTTAATTCTAAAAGTATATCATCAATCGGCATACCTTCACTAATTAAATATGGAACATTACTTAATAAAGCATACTTCTCCTGTTCTGTTAAGGTAGACATTATTATTATAATAATATATTTTAATTTATAATATTATAATATTAATAATGAGTGAATTACCAGTAAGTGAAAGTTTCATTATTACATGTATCGGACTTTTTGGTGGGTTTTTGGGAGGACTACTCACTTGTATATTAAGGAGTAGATGTGTTAAAATTAAATGTTGTGGTATAGAATGTGATAGACAACTACCTGATACTACACCTGAAGCAATAGAATTAAGAGCAGTTAATGTAAATTAATGTAATAAATAAATAAAATATTATATTATATTATTGTAAATGAAGTCAGCAATCATTAATGTTTATAACGATAAAATTGACTCTGGTGTTGATAATGAATATCCCACAACTAAAAATACATTTCGGCAACCGTGCCTTCAAATGTTAATAGGATGTCGCACTGCTGGAAAAAGTTATTTAGCAAGTAAGATATTAGCACAAGCGCAAAGAGAAAAAACTTTTGATAGGGTTTATATGATTACACCATCGTTCGCAAGTAATAGAGCATATTTTGGTAAATATGTAAATGAAGAAGATGTTTATGAACCGACAAAAGAGAGTATCAGTGAAGTAATAAAATCTGTTGAGGCAGACAGAGATGAATGGGAAGAATATTTAACAAAAAAAGAATTATATGAAATGTATAAAAAAGATAATAAAAAGTCTATTAAAAATATAGATGAAGATACATTAATAACTTATGATACTTTTGGATTTTTAGATGGTATAGTTCCCAAATGGAAATACAATAAAGAAGAACCGCCAAAAAGTATTTTACTGATGGATGACTGCTTAGGTAGTCCTGCCATATTACAATCTTCTGGTCTAACACGTATTGCTACTTTGAACCGTCATATCGCACCACTTAATGAAAACTTTAAAGGTCGTTCTGCTTGTGGACTGTCAGTAATTATACTATCACAAACTTATAAAATGAGTAATGGAATATCTCGTGTATTACGAGAAAACCTATCACTAATTACACTTTTTAAAAATAAACAACAGAAACAGATAGATGCTATAAAAGACGAATTAGCAAATGTAGTAGACCTCGATAAGTTTGATAAGGCATATGAATATGCTACAAGACAGAAATATGGTAATCTTACGATAGATTTTAAACCTAAATGTGAGACAAAAACTTTTAGAAAAAATCTTAATGAATTAATTATATTTCCTGATATGAAATGTGAATGTGATAAAAAATAATTATTTATTCGTTAATTTAAGAAAAAGTTTTTTCTTTCATTATTATTATATGGAAAAGGAATTAACAGCACAGCAAAAATATTATTTAAGAAATAGAGATGTTATATTAGAGAGAAATAGAAAAAGATATGAAAATGATAAAGATGATATTTTAAATAAAAAAAAAGATTATTATAAAAAGAATATTAATAAAAGATTAGAGTATCAAAGTAATTATTATAAATGTCCTGATAATTATAAGAGAAAGGTGATTACTGGTTGGAAGAAACGAAATATTAAATCTGACGATTATGACAAATTATATGATTATTATTTGTCTGTAAATAATTGTGAATTATGTGATTGTGAATTATCAACTGGTAGAGGTATTATAGGCAAGAAACATTTAGACCACAATCACGAAACTGGAGAATTTAGGAATGTACTGTGTGGTAAATGTAATATTAACTTAAATAAAATAAAAATAAAATCTTCCAATATAATAAATGAAGAAGCAGGGAATTCTTAGTGATGAATACTATTATAAACACTGTGTAGAAAATATGCCTTTAAAAATAGGATTAGCACAGCAGTTATTCCCATACGAACGTAATGTATTATCTGGAGTTAGACTACCAAAAGATCTTCCAGTAGCACAGAGAGGATATGAACTATCTACCGTTGCTTATGACTTATCGCAAAGAACAAAAACTCCTTATGAGCAAATTCTTTCTATGCTTCGTGAAGAGTCACAGAAGATTAATATAGAACAATTAAAGAATATTAATACAGTTGTTAAAAATAGTGATAAACAGCAATCATTTTTAGCAAAAAGTATTAAACCGAGACAATCTAACTTCTCTCAACTATCACGTGTATATGTATCACCAAGTGGAAGTGTAATGCCTAAAACTGGAAGAATGACACCTGAAGAATTAGAAAGACCTGAGTTTAGAGAATCCAGTAAAGAATACAGTTATTCTCCTCCAGAAGATAGATTATAGATAGAATGTAAATAATGTTTTAATTTAAAAAAAAAAATATTTATTTATTATAAATAATGACAGAACACGAAATTATTTATAATAAATCTATTGAGGATGAATTTAAAAGAAGTAATTATGCTACTAATGCTAAGGGACTAACAGATGAAGAAATACGGCAACGAGATGTTGACACTTATGAAATGATGAAGATGTATCCTAAACTAAATCCGCTATGGGCAGACCTTATATGGAACTTCTGTCATCGTACATCAAAAGAACGTGTCCGTGAAATTATAGATAATAAGGAATGGGAGAAACCGAGTGAAAAAGATTATTTAAAAGGTGGGACTTATCTTGGTGGTATTATAGAGGAGAAAGAAGAAAGTGTTAATCCAATAGCAAAAGAGATAAAAGAAATAAAATTAATTAATTAAAATAAAATATTATATTATATTAAATAATGTCGGTTGTAAATTCGTATAACATATTTGTTGATACAGAACGTAATTTATCACAAGACTCTACTGGTGATAATGTACATCTCCCATTAGGTCAAACTCCTATTACATGTGGTTCTAATGAATATGTCCGTTTAACACTTCAGGAGTTTGCCATGTATAAATCGTGGTTTAATGTTAATTCCAGTAATAATGTATTTAGAGTAGCAGATGGAGGAGGTGTAGAAACCAAAGCAATCATAGAAGGTAATTACTCAACACCAAGAAAGATGTTAAATCTTGGTTTCTTACCTCCTTTAACGACAGCATTAGAGACGTTAGTAGGTGGTGGTAATACAGTGACTTTACAATTAACTAATCCAACAAGTAATGCGACAGTAGAAGACAGCACTAATATAGCAAGTATTACAGCAACATATACAAGTAATCACAATTATACAGCACCCAATCTTCCACAATTACGCTGTTATGTAGCAGATGGTAAGTCATATCAACTTTTAGGTGCTAAAAGAATTACTGACCCAGCAGATACAACTACTTATTCTTGGACTGCTACTTATGTATCAGAAACAGTTTTAAAGTTTGATTTATTTTATCCAGCACAACACGCAACCGAAACGCACGTGTATCTCCGTGTTAATGAACAGAATACTAATATTGCTACATCGAGTTTAACATCAGTTAATCAAGATACTAAAAGAACAGAGATGGTTTCTACAAAGATTTTAGGAATAATCCCTATCGATACAGAATATGTGAGATATATATCGTCAAATGATTTAGTGTACTTTACTCATATTTTATCTAAACAAATATCGCATCTACAACTACAAATAACAGATGCTAATGGAAATCAGTTTCCTTTAACAGATCCGACACAAGATACATTAGGCAATAGATGGTTCACATGTGTTATTCGTGTTGATACTATATCATTAGGGTCTAATGCTCCTCATTCTATTAATAATCCATCTACACAGGAAACAACTGCTCCAAGATTTAGTTCTGCTCCAAGCAGTATGATAGGTCATATAGAGAGTATGGGATTAAATGGAGTTCAAAGTGGATATTATGGAGATGGATTTTATGATTATAGGGGAAAGAGAACCTCATAATTAGGAATTTTAATTTAAATTAATTTTAATTTAATTAATTTAATTTTTTAAAAAAAAAAATATATTTATGTTATATAAAAGAAATGTCTGCTCTATCTCCAGATTTAATGTATTTTGCTTCCAAAATGTCAGGATTCAGTACAAATATTTTTAAAATTGAAACTGACAACCAGTCTACTGCTACATCATCCAGTATCATTACATTTTCAATCCCGTCTAATAGTATCGTTAATCTTAGAAGTTTTAAGGTGTTTGCCCGTGCTAATGCTAATAAAGTGTCTGCTGCCGGTGGACGTCTTCCACCAATTAAAGACCTTATTGAGCGTGTAGAAGTCACAATGGGTGGTATTGTTCTATCGCAAGGTGCTAATTTTGTAAATGTTCTCTCTGAGGCACGAAAAGCAGTTATGGGTGACAATTGTGATTCTGTATTAGGACACTCAGAATACATCCGTGCTACTTCATATACTAACCCTGCTTTAACACTATCTGGAACTGCTAATGAAAACGATTCAGCAACTTACCACTGTTTAGATGATTTTAGTGAAACATTTTTAGGAACAGCAGACCCTATGCTATTCGACTCGTCAATCGTTCCAAACATAAAAATTAGACTTTACTGTGCTACAGATAATGTACTATCTAATGTACCTGCTGTCATACTCGGCGTCGCTTCTGGTTCATTTGCGGATGCTGCTGGAACAAACTCAACATCCGGACCGCCACTACCTGCTGCCCAGAATACTACTAAACCAAGATATGAACTAACAGATATTCATGCTACTATTGAGTGTGTTAATCTTGCTGATATGACCTACGAAAATATGTTGGCGTCACAGATGTCAGCACAAGGTGATTTAGAAGTTCCCTATAAAGCATATTATACCTTTAACGATACTCACACTGGTGCTTCAAAATTCAGTGTCGCAAGCAGTAGTCTTGACAGAATTTGGTTGGCATGGCGTGGAAGTGATTACAATACTATTACTAATCCTATTACAGTTCAAGGTCATAAAGTACAGGGTGGATTTACAGCATCAGCTTCTGCCGGTTCGCCAACACAGGATGTAGGTGTCCCCTTGTATGATCTTGGTGGTGTACATGGTGTCAACTCCGAAAAATATAAAGGACGCTATTTTAACTTCTCTCAACCAGTAGCATGGTCTTCACCAACTACCGAATGGAAAGCACAACTACAACTTAACGGTGCTTACATGCCTCAGTTCGCTGCTAATGTTGAGCAGTTATATGGTATTACACGTAATTCATTAGAAGGTGGTCGCTATGCTAAAAATATGACATTAGACCAATACCGCAAGAACTTTTGTGTCCAAGTTTTCCGCCTAAACATGCCAAATTCTGAGTTCTCACGTAGTTTAACTGGGGTTGATTCACGTGCCACAAATTTAGCAGGAATAGTAAGAACTGAGAACACAGATAAGAATCCTAACCTTATGATCTTCTGTGAGACAACAGAAATCCTCAACATTAGTGCTGGACGTTCTATCTCAATTACAGTTTAAGTAGTTCTAACATAAACTAACTCAAAAATTAATGAAAATTAATATTTAATAAAAATTAATATAATAATAATTAATAAAAATATTATCTATTATTATATTAAAGAATGTCGGTAGTATCACACCAACTCAATTATGGTATGATAGGAAAAGAAGTTCCTATTTTAGTTCAGTCACTTCCAAGAGCAGACGGAGATCATCATTCTTCATTTAAACCAGATACACGTCAAAGTCACGGTTCTATAAAAGGTAGTGACGATCCTTTAAAAACAACATTAGGACTTATTAATGGGGGAGTTCGTGGTGTTATGCCATGTTGTGGAATACAGGCAACGGGAGTATCTGGAACTCGTATTCTTCGTAAGGAGGCAATAGATCCAGCAGGGTCTATGGTTGTAGCACAGGGAGCATTTAAATCAGAAAATAGAGGTTTAGCATATTTACCACAAAAACCATTAAATGTAGACCCACAAAGACCACGTCAGTTTTGTAATCCAGCACTATTTAGTAGTAAAGTAGCACCGTTTAGAGTATCTAATTAAAATGATTTTAAAATATTTATATATATATAAAATGATTAGTTGGTTAATAAACTTCATAAAAAAGTTTATATTAGGAGATACAGATATAAACAGTAATGGTATAGCAGATAGAGAGGAAATATTAAAAATGATAGAACTTAAATTATCTAAAAAGAGAGATAAAGAATATAATAAAAAGTTAAAGAAATTATTGAGGTAAAATTGCTCTAACAGAACACCTATATACTGACTGATATTATCTCCAATTCTATTATTATTATTAATATAAATTATTATTATTATAAAGGTGATAGGTGATAGGTGATAAGTTAAAAAAAAGTTAT
>Ga0222715_10002356_pt1 | contig 17384 bp, 15 predicted proteins | sample C33_9DmetaG_FD_165056 | JGI IMG/M metagenome (GOLD analysis project Ga0222715, IMG submission 165056) | Estuarine water microbial communities from San Francisco Bay, California, United States - C33_9D | ecosystem: Environmental > Aquatic > Marine > Unclassified | place: USA: California... | reverse complement strand
TCTAAATCTTCATACATCTCTCCCATTTTATTGTATGCTACGGAGAGATCTGATTTCTTCATCTCGCCGAACTTTTTCATCATGGCATTAAGCATACCCATTTTGGTTTGTGGTGCTTTGTCGCCTTGTGACTTGCTGCCTGGGAGTGGTTTGGCTTTAGTGGCTGTTGGTTCTGCAACCTCAGCATCTGAATGATCCGCCTTAAACTCCTGTAGATCAGCAGCGTCTTCAAGAACTTCTTGATTTTCATCTGACATAATACGCTCCTTTACTGTTAGTTTATAATTTATTTATAATAATTATCTATTTACGAATTTATTACAGTCTCTTTAGGAAATTCTCAAAAACCTGTAACTTAACTTGCTCCAAATCTGCTTTACTAGCAGCATGAACCTCTTGTTGTGCTTGCTCAACAAAATGCTCGACCCACTTACCACCTTCATAAACCCATTCAACACCCTCCATAATACCTTCTACGAAAGCATCAGGTGCTGAAGGATCAGCAACAATGTCAGCAGCAGTGGCTAGATAGAAGTCACCTTGTACCTCATTCACGCCATTTTTGCTTTTGAGACTACCCATTCCTCTTGAAGAGACACCAAGTGAAGCGCCTTCTTTGATGAGGTTTTTGACAATGTTTCCATATGGTGAATCCATGATCTTTGCTTTACCCATGAAGTTATCACCTTCTTTGGTAAGAGACTTAATCATATGTGATACACGCTCAAGATTGATTGTTGGACCTTGTGGATGACCCAACTCACCAAACGCACGATTCTTTTCGACATATTCTTTATTGTAACGCTCTACTTCTTTCTCTAGGATATCTGTAGGGTACATGCGACCGTTACGGTTCTTTTGATTTGCTTGCATAAAGATGCCCTCAATGAAGAACTCTTTTTCTCCATCAGCATTTGCTTCTGCGATATATTCAAGATTTTCATATACCTCTTTGATGAGTTTCATCTTACTCTCCTGATACTTTATGTGCTTTGATTGTAATCACACCAGTACCACTTAGTGTCAAGTCTAAGTTGGCAGATAGGTCGCCAGCAACTGCTTCTAGACGCATACCGCTTGCTTGATAGTCATGATAACCTGAACCTGAGAATACTGCGACGGTGTTGGCACCACGTTTGACTGTCCATGAGCCTGCACTAGATACTGACCACATTACTTCTGAGATTGCCATTGACCCTACGGTTTCACCGATTGCATTAGCACCAGGGACACCAGCAGCCGTATTGAGTTTTAGACCAGATGTAGAATTAGCACGGAATACAACGTATCCCGCTGGTTTCTTATGATTTACTGTAATAGGCATTATCCAGTCCTCTTAGCGAACATAAGCATTGATTTGTAGGACTTCTGATCTTTCATCATCTCAGATTCCATACGCTTACGATTTTCTGGATTCAACTCTTTAAGAACGTCATTGAACATCTTTGCTTCAGCAGGGCTGACCTTGACTGACTTACCATCTTTCAACTTCATCATACCAACCTTGACTGACTCATCAAGTTCGACTTCTTCTTTATACATATTTAATTCAAATGGTTTTGAACCACCCTTATTATATACTTGGACTTGAATAGCGCCCTTATCACCTTTGAGTCTATATTTGTTAGTTTTACCTTCTGATGGTTTTCTTGGACCAGTTGCAACTTTATCATCAATCTCTTTGGAGTCAATCGTGATACCATGAAGTTTCTTAGCCATCTTATATGCGTGTTGCATCGCAGAGGAAAAGTCTCTGTGATAGAGATCATACTTTGACTCACCAAGTTCGACTTCTTCTTTGACAGTCTCTGCTTTCATATCGCCCTGTGACTTATCACCCTTGCGAGCAGGGGTCTTACCAATCTTATCACGGAACTGAGCAAACTTGGTATCACCAGTTGTACCTTGCTTGACTGGTTTATCTTCGCCTTCAGCATTATCTGATTCAGCGCCAGTGTGGTCCACCTGGTCCTTGTCAGATTTAAACTGATTGTCACCAGCAACAGGATGAGCAATGGAAACTGCTGTATGAAGATCAACAAACTCAGCCTCGCCGTCAGCACGAGGTGCCAACTCCTCTTCGCTGTCATCGTCATCTAAGATATACTCATCAGCATCTGCTTCGCTGATTACTCTGATAGATTTAAAATTATTCATCGTCTGTCTCTTCTGGTGTTGTGAACAATGTTGATGCAATACTCATTTTCTCAGCGTCGATTCTGTCGTTTGCTTTCTGTAGTAACACGTCAGCAACGGTTTCCCGAAACTTAACTGTGTCGTTAGTAGCAATGTAATCAACAGCGTCTGACAATTTTGCTTCAATATCCATTTTATTGCACTCCTTTTATGTTATTTATAATATTTTTTATATGAAAAACGGTAGTTTATAATCTGTACCACTAATGTTGATTACGATATGCCCATCAGGTGATGCTACAACAGAATCTTCTGGAGCAGTTGAACCCAACGTCTGTGAAACAACAGATGTGTTACCTGAGTAAGCAGTCATGTCACCAGACGATACACTAGCAGAGTTATTAGCAACTGCTGCCATATATGGGATTTTATAGTCAACGCCGTTTACATTGATAACCAAATGACCAATTGGATTTGCAGCAATAGCATCATCAGGTGAAAGACTGCCCAATGACTGGACGACGCCTGCGCTAGAGGTGTTGCCGCTGTTTACGGTTACGGTATGACTTGAATTCGTTACAGTGCTGAATGATAGATTACCACTACCATCAGTCTTTAAGATCTGACCTTGGGTGCCATCAGCATGTGGGAAAGTATATGCGCTGTTTACAGACAGCGTTGAAGGATTAGACCCAATCTCTAAGATTGATGTGCCGTTTGAGGTGTATAGTCTTTTATCAGGTATGTTTAAGGCTAATTCACCAGTATCTAGACCAGATGTTGTCGGAACTCTTCCAGACACACTGGTCCGTTTAATTTTAATAACAGATGCCATAATAATAACTCCTATGTAGGAAATAAGGAAGAGCAGGGGTCAATCCCCTGCCTCCTGTCTTAAAAGTCTATGTAGACTTTACTCAATATTTATTTATAATATTTTTATTGTTATGGTACAGTATAAGTCCCTGGTGAAGTGAATACCGTGTCTCCAGCAGGAGAAGTGATGATAACATATCCTGGTTGACCATCACCATTAGAACTAGCAGTACCAGTACCAACAGCAGATGTTGGTGCAGTGAAGTTACTGGTATATAATGCTGTACCTTTAATGATTCTGAAATCGTCAATATAGCCCTCAAAATCTTGATCTGCACCTGATTCTCTACCACCTAGATAAAGAGTATTATTATTATGAAGAGAACTAGAATTTGTCCAAGTATCTTGTTGAGTACCATCCTGATATGTACGGAAAGTATTTCCAGATCTAGTAACAGCCAAATGCGTCCAAGTATTTAATGAAATTGTACCAAGTGTTTCTCCATTTGCCACGTTCCAACTACTACCATTCTGACTAGCATAAAATTTCAAATCAGTTGAAGAACTGCGATAGAATAAAAATCCTGCATATGTTCCTGTTTTACTGACAACAATACGCTGTGGTGAATCACTACTTGTAAAATAGAACCAACCTTCAATAGTGAAATCATCTGATCCAAGATTCAGATTACCACCATGGGCAATATCAAGTCTATCACCATCACCATCAAAGTATGCACTGCTGCCACCAAATTTAGATTGTACTGATGAAATAGCAGCATCACCTTGTGCAGTCACTGTATGACTTTGTGCTGAGTCGTCTTGAATATCTGAATCGAATGGTAAGTATAATGATGCAGAATATCCAGTAGAAACGACACCACCACTACCATATGCACTTGGAGCATCACCTGGACCAGCACGAGTACCAGCACTGCCCACTGTAGTGGATCCAGAAGAAGAAGTAAATGTTACATCGCTTGGTAATCCTGATTCTGCGAAATAACCAGATCCACCTCCACCATCGCCAAGTTTCGAAGCACCGTCAGTACCGCCACCACCACCATAGTAACCAGCACCACCACCAGCACCTTCAAAACCTGAACCACCAGCAAGTTTACTACCATCTGGTGCACCAGCTCTACCTGCGGAGGATGTACCTCCTGCCCCACCAGCAGATTGTGTGCCGCCACTACCGCCATCAGTGGGTGCTGCTGTAGCATCTTCACCAATCGAACCGCCACCAGCACCACCAGAACCACTGGGACCATGATCACTAGCACCACCACCAGAACCAGCAATAACAATTGCACTTCCATGAATATCATCAGTTGGACTACTTGATGGTTCTAAGAAAACACCGACTAGACCACCGCCTTGCCCATCACCTATACCACCACCAGGATTACCAGTTGCTGCTGGTGTGTTTGGTGCTGGATTTCCACCGGGAACTCGACCGGGAGCGTTACCGCCAGTACCAACAGTAACATAAAGATTTGTACCAGGGGTAATTGTATATGATGATTGAGTAAAACCACCACCTCCAGCGGGACTATTTGAACCGCCGCCGCCGCCGCCAGCACCCCATGCTTTAATTGTAATAGAGTTACCTGCTCCACCAGATGATGGTCTAGGAAATGCGCTATCTGGTACATTATAGGTAGTTGAAGAATATCTTGCGTTACCTTTTGTGACACGAACCTCGTCCATAAATCCAGCAAAGCCTGTGCTATCTAATGGACCACTACCAACTCTGAGAGCGTTGCCACTCAATCCAGAAGTTGTGAATGTGCCTTCAGCAACACTAACACCATCTAGTGAAATGACAAGATTGTTGGATGCTCTTGAGAATGAAACAAACTGCCAAGCACCTGTTGTTACTTGTGTGCCTGATGATTGTGTTAAGGTAGTTGCGCCATGATATGCTGTTAAAAAAGAGTTGCCACCACTTGTAGTGATACCGAAGTTTACGCCATCAGCAGTCAAAGAAGCGATGACGTTATTGCCTGATAATGATGTTGGATAAATCCAACCCTCTACTGTTAGGTCACCACTTAAATCAAATTGACCTGATATACCAGTTTCAACATAGTCTCCAGTGCCATCTAATTTTAAAGATGTAATTCCGAACTTTGCTTGTTCTGAACTTGAGGTGGCGTCACCATAAACCTGTACACTGGCAGTATTTGCAAAATCCTGAATGGTCATGAATTAATCTCCCGTTGTACTTAAAAGGAACGACACATTAGCTTCTAATGCATCTGTGTCAAAGCTTCCACCATCACGCACACTAAATGCTCTGGCAATATATGCATTCGTATTTGCTAAAGCACTGTTAAAAACGGTAACGTCCGTTTTAGCGTTCCAATCGTCGCCGCCTACAAAAGAAGTAGCGTTTGCATAATAAGATACAGATGTTACGACAGTTTGCGTTAATTGCCTATCGCCAAAGTCACCTGTTGTTTTTTGTAATTCGTTTGAGCCATCAAATAAATCAAAGACGGAAGATGAATTAGCAGAAATGATACGCTGATCTTTTACGTTAATCGCTAATTCACCTTCCTCCAATGAAGATGGTCTTGCACCAGCAGTGCTGGATCTTTTTAGTTTAATAATTGAAGCCATCTAATTATCCCCCAACTTAGTAAGTACCACCATCAGCAGTTCCTGCTTCGGTAGCAATATATGCATTAGTGTTTGCTAGTGCTGCATTATGAACACTAATGTCTACTTTTTGTGCCAAGAGACTATTATCAACAACGGAGTTTGCAAAGCCGGATACACTTGTGACAACCAAATCGCTTGGTGTTAAGTCTTCGACTGCCGTTTGCCCAACAGAGACAGCTTTTGCACCACCAGTAAAGACCTGGAATACACCAGTTCCGTTTGATGAATACAATTTTTGGTCTTTGACGTTAAGTGCCAATTCACCAGTTTCAAGATCTGATAAACTTGGTGTTGCACCAGCCGTACTGGACCTTTTTAGTTTAATAATAGATGCCATCCAGTCAACCCCTTTCTTAATCTACGGTAGTACTGGGAGAGCCGAAGCCCTCCCAGCGATTTTAGTAATGTAGATTAGAAAGAACCACCGTCAACAATGGCGTCTAACTGACCGATAGCATAACCAGTACCACCAGTATCAACTGTTACTGTTGGATCTGCTTCCAAGTCCTTAAAGACTTTGAAGATGCCATCTGTGGCATCACGGAAGATACCAGCATACTTAGAAGTTGAACCTTCGTCATACAAGGCATAGAAACCAGTATCAACAGCATCTGTTTGGTTATTGGATGCCAACTTGATTAATGGATCCATAACTTCTAGAGTTGTTGTTGAGATGTAGGTTACTTCACCTTCAACGGTTAGGTTGCCGTCGATGTGTGTGTTACCAGCAACTGTCAAGTTTGTGCTGATAGATGCACGACCTGTGTGATTAAAGTGACCAGTTGATGCTGGGTCAGCAACAGTTAGATAGCTACCTGAGAGTGATGAGTTTAGACCGTCAATACGAGTGTTTGTATTAGCAAGATCTGAAGCTTGTTTTGCTTCTTGAGTATCAAGAGCAGACTGAACACTAGCGATATAACTATTTGTGTTACCCAAATCACTTGCTTGTTTTGCTTCTTGAGTATCAAGAGCAGACTGAACACTAGCGATATAACTATTTGTGTTACCCAAATCACTTGCTTGTTTTGCTTCTTGTGTATCCAATGCTGACTGAGTAGCAGTGTTTAATGCACGGATAGCTGTATTAGTACCAGTCAAGTTGGTGTTCAACTGAGCAATTGCCAAGTTGGTATTACCAAGACCACCACCTGATGAAGCTTCAACAGCAGCAATGTAAGTGTTGGTGTTAGCCAAATCACTTGCTTGTTTTGCTTCTTGAGTATCAAGAGCAGACTGAACACTAGCAATGTAAGTGTTGGTGTTAGCAAGATCTGATGCCTGTTTTGATTCTTGAGTATCAAGAGCAGACTGGACAGAAGCAATGTAAGCATTGGTGTTAGCAAGAGCTGATTCGCCAATACGAACAACAGTACCACCAGATTGCTTAGAATAGATTACACGGTCCGCAAGGTTAATCGCAACCTCACCTACCTCTAGGTCACCAGAAGCCGGAACTGCGCCGGAAGTACTGGACCGTTTAAGTTTAATTACGGAAGCCATTTTTAATATTCTCCTATAGGATTAATTTATTTTTTTTTGACATAGGTGGAAGACCACCTCGGATAACATGTTTCCCCGTAGGGGTCGTTTTTAGTTTATCCTCTTTAGAATGAGGATGAACCTCATCATTGATATTTTCAACCGGGTTCATATCGTATACTTCACCATCATAATCACTTTTACCACCGAAAAGACTACCGAACATATTAGTAAATTTGGTGTTCTGTTTATTCTTCTCTGTGAACTTTTTATCCAGATGATTTAATCTATCTTGAATAACTTTATTTAGTTTTTCAAGCTCTTTAACTCTCTCGTTTAGATAGGTGTTTTGAGACTCTAATATTAAATTTTTTTTAGTGAGTTCATTAATATGCTCTTGTTGCTTATCAATGTAGGTATTAATAACCTCTAATTTTTTACGATCAATCTCTTCCATGCTACTAGAAATCTCCGCCATCTAAAATATTTACGCCAAAGGTTGGTGTACCATTTGCAGCGATTTGAAGAATGTTACCATTCGCACCTGTAGCAAATCCCATTGTTGTAGTATTTGCACCAAATAGAACGCCGTCTTTCGTTAATGAACTGACACCTGTACCACCTTGTTCTACGCCGAGAACGGTCGATAGAATAAGTGTGGTGATTGTAGTGTTGCCAGTGAAGACCTGATTAAAGTTGTTAGCAGCACCACCGCCAACACCAAACGAACCAGTATATCTAGCACCACTAATATACACGGATTTACCAGTGAAGTCAATACCATTTGGTAAATTATCACCAATAAAATGTAGAACACCACTCTGGTAATCAAAGAACCATTCATCGTTATTACCAGAGCCAACACCAAAAACTTGATCGCCACCAGATGCTGCATTGGAAGCATCACCACTAGTATGTATATAAACTTTCACACCGTATGTGGCACCAATCTCAGTTGGAATCCAGTCTGTTGATCCTGTTTTCCATGTTCTGTTCGCTGTTGCTGTACCATCAGCAGTACACTCAACTGGTGCAGATGTCGGATAGACTGTGACGACACCAGACGACGATCCTGGCATGACTGAAGGAATGGAACCAGAGTTTTTCCAAACACGGTCACCACGAAGCAATAACGGACTTGCGATTGATTCGTTTGGTGCTTTCTTGTTAGCATTCGTATCTGTCTTCGTTAGACCATATCCAATCTTTTTGAATAGATAGTCTAACTTCTGTGCGTCGGAGATAGCCATTTAACTTGCGACTCCCACGCTTAGTGCTGTTACCGATTCACCACTCGCTAGAGCAATTCTAACCAAAACCACGTTACCTGTAGAATTGGACATGTTTTCGCTTCCTAGTGTTAGAGTCTTAGACCCACTTAGACTTGTACCTGTTAGAATTCTATCACCCGCAGTAAATGCACAACCGTCAGAACCGTTACCGCCATTCCCTGTATCACTACCAGGAACACCAGCACCAGCATATGTTACGCTTGTATCCAACCAACCGTTTAATCCACTTGAAGTATCTGTACCAGAACCAGGAGCAGCAATCCAACAACCTGAGATACCAGATGAACTGGTGATGCTTAGATCGAAGTTAGCAACTGCAACTCTACGGAAAGCAAAGGTAAAATATTGTGTGCCAGTGTCACCACTACGGTCTGGACCAACAGGTAGATATCCAGAACTATAGTCAGTAACATCGTGTTTCAATACGCCCAAACGAACCGTTGCTTCTTTTGTACCAGATACGCCTGGATCGCTTGATTCACTGTATAGACTGTTTGTGTAGAAGTTTGTTGAACCTGTGAAAGATGGTGTGTCTGTTGTATCACCACTGAAGTCAAATACACGAATACCATCATCATCATGTGTTGCTCCTAGCGAATCAGCAACAGGAATAGCCTGCTCAATAATACCAGATTGCCCGGCGGTATGTACCTGAATCTTGCCTGGGATTGAAGTGTAGGAACTTGTGCCATTGACGTTCTTTACTCTTATCTTAGCGGTGTCAATGGTTCTTACACTTGAAGATGTAAGTGGAATAGTAAGCGCACCAATTGCATAAGCAGAACCAACACCTGTGTTGACGATTGGAGTTCCACTTGATAGCATTGATGATGCACCATCGATATCTGAGTAAGAATAATCTTGACTACTAAATGCAGAAGATGATGTGCCTTCTTCATTAGTATCAGTATCGATTTCTACAATGTTTGATTGGTTAGTATAGGCTTGACCAACAAGATCATCTACCGTTGCTCCAGACAACGTAAGTGTTGGTGAACCTGTATTGTAATAAGGAATACCAGAGATATATCGTTTGCTACCACCAGTACCTTCAGCAAGTGTGCCGACAGATGCAAATGCCGCAGTAGCAGTCAAGTCATCTTTTAGAATGGCAACATAGTTTGTATCACCAGTTGCTGTGTGTCGCAATCTAAAGTCGCTCACACCAGTGCTTAGACCAGAGAGTGCCTTGCTGATATTTGCACTGAATACCTGATAGAAGTTTGAAGGATAACTACCATCCACTGAATTATAATCTACTTGACTTGAAACGACGAGACTCGTAAATGTACCTGTTTCACCACTTGTTGTGCTGAATGCCTTTACACCATCGTCGCTTCCATTAACACTCGCTGAAACGGTGCCTGAAGCGCCGTTATAAGCGTTTGTGGCGGTGCTAGTAGAAAATGTGCCACTTGTATACCGTCTTGCTGTTGTAGTGTTTAAATCAGCACCAGCAGACAATGGATTGGTCGAACTGTTGTCTGAGAAACCAGAAGCGAGTCTTGGATATGAGCCAACAGAACTTGTACTCAAAGTGATAGATTTTGTGCTGAGATTAGCAGGTGCAGATGGAACCGCTTTCAAAGCAAACGTGACTGTCTCTGTGTCAGTCTGATATGTAAGATCTGGTGTGCCATTAGCAGTAAGAATGACAGCATAGTTGCCTGTACTTTCACCAGCATAATCGTGGTCGATTGTTGCACCGATTGTACCAGGAGATGAACCATCTTCGCTGATAGCAGCATTTACATCACCATCACCCCATGCATAACCATACAAGTCACCGTTCTGTGAAGTGTTGGTCATTCTGACTAACGCACGATTAGCACCAGTCAAGTCAGTGAAGTCATAGATTGATAATGCATTATCACCACTAGCATCAGATGTTGTAACTGCTGTGCCTGATAGATTTGCTCTTACATCTGGCTCAACGTGAACTGTGAATGACGTGCTGGTAAATGGACTTGATGCATGATCGCTTGTGACCTGTAGAGTACCAGTGTAATCTTGTGGTGTACCTGCTGCCTGATCTGAACTAGACAGCGTGTAAGTGTGAGCAATCGTTCCACCAGTATCACCATCAGCACCTGAACCAACATTAACGGTCTGTGTGTTGCCATCACCGAATGTATATAGGTATTGAATACCAAATGCAGCATGTGAACCAATCGTACTCTCTGTGGTATTAGTAAACGTGACAGCGTGACCTGAACTATTTTCTTCGTTGATACCAGTATTGCTGCTGAGTGTAACGCTTGGTGTATGTGTATCATAAATCTTAAATGTGCTAGTCGTATTTGCTGGAATAACTGCTGGGTCAGCAGTGTTGTGAGAGTCAAGCGTTAGTTTTACCACACGAGACATTTCAGACTCTGTATTAGCAGCAAATACATGAGAGATACGAGAGCCAGCAGAACCACCTGCATCTGAGTTATTGGTGATTACATCGTCTGATGAACCATCACCCCAATCCCATGTGAACTGAATCGTTGCGCTCCCAATATTTGTCGTGGTGTTCTCAAAGTATACTGTTGCACCATCGTCCCACTGCGTGATTGATGAACCACCAGATGCTGCGGCATAAGCAGCAAATCCGACAACAGGATTAGCAGTAGAGATTACGATATAATCGGTACGAGTGGAGGTCGCAGAACTACCCTCACCAGAACCACTAGTGTTACTAGCAGTGACCTGAACTGTAAATGGTGAATCAGTATTTGTGCTATATGTATGACTTGGTGTTGTGCTTGACGTGGTTGTGTTACCTGTACCATCACCCCAATTGATTACATACTGGTTAGCATTACCGACAGCAGTGATCGTAAGCTGTACGGTTAGACCAGCACCACCAGATGTTTGGTCAGCAACAAAAGAAACTGATTTGACGAAGGTATCGTTCCGAACGTTTTCGATGACTTCGTTTAGAATATCAATAGCATCTGTAGCTTTAGTTTCTGAGGTAAAACTTTGATATGCACCATCTGTGGTTAAACTCCCATCAGTTGGAGTTCCTAGAGGAAGTTCCATACCAGTATTAGCACCGCCACCAGCAGCACCCAATTCGTCATAGCGAGCAAGACGAACACCACCATTCGATGATCCGTCATGTACACGAATCGTCGTATGAGTAGTATCCATTGTGACTTCACCAAGGGCACCAGAAAACGTCGAATGCTGATTCGCCGTGCCTCTTCGTAATTTCATTTGTGTTGCCATAGCCTAAACTCTTTTTCTTTTTTATTTTATATATTTATAAAGATGAATTATACGTTACGTCCACTGATATCACCAAAGTCTCTTGTTTCTTCAACGCTATCGGTTAGACTTCCAAAGTCGTTTGATATGAAACCATTATCAATTTGAGGGACAGCAAGTATCATTAGTTTATTATTACTGTAAGATAGTTGAATATTACTACCACCTATGATACCATTTAGAATACCTTCATTTGTAATTCTCGTATTCGTGTTGGCAATGAATGCCTGTAAGTAAGTATTTGATACACCACCTGCACCAGCAATCACATTATCAATACGAGTGTTAGTATTTGCTAACTGACTAGCGATATATTGATTTGTGTTGGCTACAAATGATTGGAACTGGGCATTTGAAACTTCACCAGTACCGAGTCCTTCAAATCTTGCATTTGTATTAGCAATATACAACTGTAGATATGTATTCGATACATCGCCAGTACCACCGCCACCTCCACTGCTTTCTAATGTGACGACTCGTGAGGTTAGATTTGCGAAACGAGCATTAGTGTTAGCGAGTGCTGCTCTCTCAGTCTGTTGTACGTTAGTTATGAAGGCATTAGTATTTGATAAGAAACTAGCATCATTTGCTAATGCCTGTGATATTTCTTGTAGCGTATCAAGTGTTGAGTGTGCATTACCAATGAGGTTATCAAAGCGTTGATTGGTATTCGAAACAAAAGATTGGAACTGACTATTGGTTACAAGTGCTTCTTTTAATAAATCAGATGCTGTATTACCATCGCCCTCTTCATTTTGAAAACCTAATATCAGTTTTACACTGCTACCGTTTGCAGTTGCTGACGTGCTTAATGATGTATTGCCCATGAAGATAGTATTACTGGATAAGAAAATACTACCAAAACGTCTTTGATTAGAACCAATATTGAATGTGTTGTTAGCAGCAGGAATAATGTGCTGTGTCTGTATCGTTGTGGTAAAGTTATTGCCATAGTATTCACCAGCAACAAACTTATTCTGCGCTGAATCGTATACTAGAGTTTTGTTATTTGCTACTGTAAAGTCAACGTCATCCAAACCGAGAAGACGCACTTCACCACCACCGCTGCTACCACCACCGTTAAGTGCTGCCATAGCAAGTCGTGTGACTTGTGCGCTAATCTGCTGCTTGAAACCTGAGAGATCTTCCTTTAGTTTATCCTCTAAAGGTTTTAGATCAGAAGGTCTACCATCACGCCCCGCTGGACCAACTGGACCTGCTGGTCCTTGCGCTCCGGTTTCACCTCTTGGTCCGATAAGACCACGATCTCCCCGTTTGCCCTGCGGTCCTTGTTCACCTCTTTCACCGGCTGGACCTTGTATACCTGCTGGACCCTGTTGACCATCATTACCCTTTGGACCTCTCTCACCTTGCTCTACAATAATCAGTTTTGGCTTCTCGCCATCTTCAGTTACAAAATTAATCTTTTTCAGAGATTTACGAATTTCACTTTTGGCAAGTTCCAGAGCAGCATTAAGTAACTTTGCTTTCTCTAGTTCGTTCATCTAATTTATTCCTCGTAATCGTCTGTGCCTAGATTTTCTAGTAGATTACTCATTTTCGCAATTAGTTTTCGATCCTCTTCATTCATTTCTACAGGTTCAAAGTTTTCTTCCTGCACATCTGGTTCGCTATCGTCTTCAATACCGTCATCATTCATTGGGCTGTCTTCATCAGACTCTTCTCTTTTAATCTGCTTGTCCATGTCACGAATCTCTTCTTCTGACATTTGTAGCACATTTTTACGAACCCAGTCAAGTGAATAAAACTTACCAATGTACTGTTCGACTTCACCCATAAGACGCATTCGCTCTGTCAGGACTTCAGCATTTTTCAATTCAGTAAAATAACTATCATGTGGAAAATCGTAGTAGAGATTGTCTCTCAACTCTTTCCATTGTTTGCGGTTGATAACCCCCTTGAGAACTAATTGAATCTCAAGGAGGTTATCGAACAAGTGGGTAAATCTAGCACGAAGTCTTTCAATAAACCGTGTAAACTTTAGTTCGTCCCGTGTAACCTCACTTGTTCGTCCGAGGTTGAACTGTCCTTCCGACTCCATTCGTGTGATGGGGACATTCAAAGACTTGTAAAGTTTACGACGGAAATAATCAACGTCATCCATCTCACCCAAGTTCTGACCACCTGGAAGCGTTGTGATTTCTGTTCCCCTGCCGCCTTCTCTGCGTGGGAGCCAAAAGTCTTCCATCATGGTCATAAATTTACGATCATCACGGACTTCACCGCTAGACGCATCGTATACCAATTTATTCTTATGCTTTGCCATCATGTCAGCAAGGTATTGTTCTGCTTTCATCTTAGGCAAGTTACCAACATCGATGTAGAAGATCCTGCGTTCAGGCGCACGAGACAATCTGTAAATAACTGTGGCATCTTCAAGTGTGCGAAGTTGGTTTAAAGGTTTGATTGCTTTGTGTAGATATCCCAACACCATTCTGTTTGATGGGTCCACTAATCCACTTGTCACATGACAAATGGAATCTTTAGAAATCTTTACAGCAGTCTGGTTGCTTTGTGCTGTAATACCTTTTGGATGATAGACATAATATTCATTATACCCTTTTTCCATTTTCATATTTGTGCGCTGGTCTGTCTGAGAAAACTTCTCACGCACCTTTTTAATTTTACGAGGGTCAATCTTACGGAGTTCTTTGATCCCATCTCGTGCTTTCTTCTCATCAATCATAATGTGATAGTACAAGCGACCGTCGATATACCATTGACGGAAAATATCGTGTGCTAAATTATTGAAGTCGAGTAGCTTAGTGATATTACCAAACTCTTCACGAATTCTGTCTTTGAGTGCTTTGGGTTCATCAATGTCATCTAGAACGATATTTACTGGAGATTGATTATCAACGATGATTGCTTCATTGACAATATCTTCAACAGCAGTATCACATTCAGGTTGCATGGACATTTCACGATACCGTGTGACCAATTCACCCTCTGATTTCGCAGCACCTTCTAAATCTACATAAGTACCATACGAGCCGCCAGCGACGACCTCCATAGCACCATCATCATGTGTGGGTTGAACAAACGATTTAACAGTCTCTTCCTGTTTAATCTCTTCTTTTGTTCTTGAAATTTCAAATCCAAATAGCTTTGCCATTATATCATTCCCTAAAGAGGTTTGTTATTCTATTTATTTATACAAACAAAAAACGGGGACCGAAGCCCCCGTTTCTAAAATTATGTGGTTATATTAACCGAATAGTGCGTTAGTAACCTGACCAACAACACCTTCACCTGCTTGCCAGTAATCGTAAGCAAATGTTACATCGAAAGTTTCGACCGTATCATTTGTACCCCAATCTAGTGCGATTGAAGCGACTGTGATTGGAAAGATACCAACAAAGTTATAGGTACGAATTGGTGCACCCGTTTTACTAAACTGTGTCACAGTGGCGCTCTGTTTGTACTGTACAGTAGTAGCAAGAGCAGGTGATCGTAGGTTACTTTGTAAACCATTGATAGCATTAGACCAACGTTCCATGCCATCACGGATTTGGAAATCTTCATCATTCATGATGGTAACAGTCCAATCAGGAAATGTTCTGTTACCGGCAAGTTTGACTTGACGACCAAAATAGTTGACTGTTGCTTGACCAAGTGTTGCTTCAGGAATCTGAGCAGCCTGCACCATAAATGATGTTTTTACAGTTGAAGCAAGGTCAACTGGATTATTGATGGTTACCTGAAACAGATTGGGGCGTGCACCACCAAGTGCTAACTGTCCCTGAAACCCTGTGATATTAAATGCCATTTATTTGACTCCTTATCTTTATATTATTTATATTAAACCTGACCAACAACTTCACTAAAATCGACACCAGTTCTAACTGCGACGAAGTTTAGTTGGATGAAGTTGATTGACCGGGCTGGTTTGATAAAGATGTCACCAATGAACTCGTTACGATCAATGACTTCAGGTGTGTTGTTTGATTCATCACAAACAACTCGGAAATCAGTGATACCACGACGACCCTGAACATCCCGTAGGAATGGCTCAACTAGGTTGACGAAGTTAGCACGAGTGAATTCATCGTTGAACTCGAACAAGGTAAACTTGGAAGCAGTAGAAATTGACTTCTCAAGGACGATGAAGAGTCTGCGGACATTAATTCGGTCAAAGGCGCTTGGTTTGGCAAGAAGTGTCTTATCGCCAAATAGAACTGTACCCTGACCTGGGAATGATACGACTGGGTTGACACCAGCCTTATAAAGAACATCACGCTCTGCTTTATTTGGATTGAAAGCAAGTTTGATAACATTCTTGATATTACCACGGTTGAAACCAGCAGGTGAAAACCATGGGTCACGCTGTTGATCTGTGCGAACCATAGTGCCGCCTGTATCACCGTTTAGTGGTACATAGCGATATACATCGTTGAATTTATCGTATTGATACTTCCAACCACTATCCATTACACCGTATGAAGATGATGGGAGAGTGTTACGATATGCTACGATATCTTCTGCTTGCTTACCAGAGTATAGTGCGTTATTAACAACATCAGCACGCTCAGGTGATAGTAGAGCAATACAATCCAAACGCTTCTCAGCAATGTTATTGATGAGATGAACTGCACGAGTTTGGTTAGCAGCAGCACCAAGGATGAATGAGATATCTGTTTCATCAGCGTTACTGAACTTGTCATAACCGTCGATATAAGCAGCATCGCTAGGTGACTGACCATCACGACCATTTACCATTGATACGCTTTGTGGAGTTGTTCCACCAGTAAATGTTGCTGTTGCTTTGCTACCTGCATTAGTGTTGCTTGAGTTATGACCAGCCCACCAGATGTAGTTAGAACGATTGTTAATGACGTTTACATAGTAGTTTGAGTTACCTTCTGGTGTCTTAGCATCAGATGCCATTGAGACAGAAGCATGACGTTCAATGACTTGATTTTTAACACCAGTCCACTCGCCGTCTTCATCGATGATAGCAATATGCATTTCATCACCTGAACCACCAGCAGTGGTAGCGAATGTTGAAGTGCCTGGAGCAGCATCAAACAGATTGAAATGTTCCCAACGACGATTAACAGCATTTGATTGAACTTTGGTACTATCGTCTGCTGTACCTAGTTGCTGGCGAGTTGGTGCTGTCTCTAGTGTGATTGAACCAGCAGCAACAGCAGAGACTTTTAGATCGCCACCAATATTAATGGTTGATGACTGTAGAGAAATTCTATCACCAACTGTAACATCAGTTGACAAGTCGATGTTTGGACCTGTGGTCAAATCTGAGCTAGTATTAGCACCCTTAGTTAGAACTGTTGTGCTACCAGCAGTGAAGACTAGGTTAGCAGATAGAGTTGACTCGAATGCACTTGCTGAAGCACAAACGGAAATCTCTAGTGAGTTACCGAGTTCGCCTGGATACTTAGCAACCCAATCACCAACACCTGAGATACCTGAAGAATAATTGCTATCATAGTCATCGTCGTTTTTGATGACGGTGTTGACTGTGTTACCTGCATTTGCTGTAGAGTTACGAGCAGCAGTAGTATCTGAACCACTGTCACTTGGCTCAACAACACGAACAACCTGTAGAGCATTTGAATATGCTAGGAAGTTTGATGCTGTAAAGAAGTCATCAGCAGTGTTTGCATTTGGTGTTTGAAAATTATTGACCAAAGCATTTTCGTCTGTTACTAAGACGATTTGGTCAGTTGGACCCCAACGGAAATGACCGGC
>Ga0222715_10002353_pt1 | contig 17391 bp, 15 predicted proteins | sample C33_9DmetaG_FD_165056 | JGI IMG/M metagenome (GOLD analysis project Ga0222715, IMG submission 165056) | Estuarine water microbial communities from San Francisco Bay, California, United States - C33_9D | ecosystem: Environmental > Aquatic > Marine > Unclassified | place: USA: California... | reverse complement strand
ATTTATTTTTGACAAAACTTTTTCGCACAAAGACTTTATTGAGCTAAAACACCAGAATATTTAATGAAAGATAAACACCATGAAGTCAAAGAGTTTTTATCTTTAGATTTAGTTGAGATTCTACAAAGGTACTCTGAGCATAGAATATTGTCACAAGAGTGGTTGCCAGAAAATTTCTGCAATACGTCCACTTTTCAAAAATACGGTGACCCACTAATCGAAAGTATTTTGGCCCAAAAGTGTTCCCAGATAGAAGAAGTAGTTGAAACAAAGCTATACCCTACTTATTCTTATTTTAGGTTGTATAAAGGCGGCGATAAGATGCCGATTCACATAGATAGACCTAGTTGCGAAGTAAGTGTAACTATCAACATCGCCAATTTTGGAAAGACTAAAAACCCTTTTTGTTACGAAAACGAAAAAGGGGAGGTCATTGAGGTTTATCAAAATCCGGGCGACGCTTTTGTATACTTAGGGAAAGAGGTGCCTCACGGTAGATACCCCCACTCTGAAAATCAAGTAACCCTTCAATGTATGCTCCACTATGTGAAACAAAACGGTGAACATTCTGATTTGAAATTTGATGCTCGACCTAGCTTGGGAATGCTTTTAAACACAAGATCAGAAGAAATTGAAAAAGAAATATCGTATTAGATTTAACAAATCTAAAGGTAGTCCCGGAAGAGGCACTTGCGACCATGCGTGGAGAGTTCTGAGCGATGACGGTGAACTTTTGGCTAAAGATGTTTTTATAAAAGTAAACTCAAAAAGTGAGCAAGAAGGCCCAGACTGGAATATTGTGTGTTGGGGGACATTGCTACTGATAGATGAGACAGATACAGTAGTTATTGTCTAGCCTAAAATAAGAAACACGGCGGTCACCCTGCTTGGCGATGGAGAGTTCACAGGTGGCGGCTTTTCATCGACTCAAAAGAGTAGCGTAAAATATTTGTCAGTTGTTTATCTGTACCTTGTCTTAGATACTTATATTTACACATGGGCGATAGGTAGCAGAACCCGCCTTCAAAGTTACAGGATGTGCATCTACAAGGAGATTGAGGGAGACCCCGAAAAGATGTGGACTTTTTACTTGGATTATCAGACAGGGAGATGTGATCCGTATGTAATACATAAGGTGTCTGATGATCGATCCGATTTCCGCCGTGGCGGTCGCTAGTCAAGCTAATGGACCCCTTGAGCTTGGTAGCGATGGCTTCAACCACCTTCAAGGGGTTGCAGGCACTTGTCAGTAAAGGGGCTGAAATAGAGCATGTGGCTCAGAAGCTGGGCCACTGGTACACGCTGGTATCTGATATCAATCAGGCCGAGCGCGAGGCAGAAAAGCCACCCCTCTTTAAGAAGATGTTTGACGGCGCTTCCGTTGAAGAGCAGGCGCTTAACGCTGTAATTGCCAAAAAAAAGATAGAAGAGCAAGAAAAACAGGTCCGCGAGCTGATTACTTGGGCATACGGGGCTGAAACATACAGAGAAATGATGCAAATGCGCCGCGAAATTCGGGCAAAACGCGAGCGTATTATTTACAAGCAACGCAAGCGACAACGATTTATGCTTGACGTGTCAGCAGTAAGCATGGGTTTGATTTTTGCTGGCGGCATTGTTTACTTCACAGTTAGCCTGATTGGCTCGCTAAGAGGCGCGTGATGAATTTATGGATCAGAATGTGATCAACACCCTAATTACTCTTGCCGCAGGCGTTTTTGGATGGCTTATGAAGACATTATGGGATTCAGTTAGGAAGCTGGAGAAAGAGATTGGCGGTGTGGAAGTGCTCGTTGCTGGCCAGTATGTAAAAAGGGAGGAGTTCCGCCAAGACATACAGCGCATATTTGAGAAGCTGGATGTAATCGAAGCAAAGATCGACCAAAAGGCGGATAAAAAGTAAATCATGCTTGGGTCTCGTAGCTTTTCGGCGTCAGCATTTAGCGAGAGCCCAGATGGGCCGGTAGGCGTTCAGGGCGTTTCCGCGACAGGCGCTGTTGATTCGGTGACCGTTACTGGCGATGCTATCGTTTCGGTCACCGGGGTTGAGGCCACTGGTGGTGTTGGCACAGCAACGGCCCAGTTTCCTGTTGGTGTAGCGGTTACGGGCATATCTGGCACGGCGTCAGTTGGCTCGGCAATAGGATCAATTCCCGTTTCTGTTAGCGTAACGGGAGTTGGCGCTACCACACCCATGACTGCCGCAGGGGCTGGAGGCCCGCTGTTTGGCGGGATGGCGTTCAGTCAGGAGTCGTTCTCCTCTCTGGCAGATGGCCCTCTTGACATTGTAGTCCGCGAAGGCGCAGGGGCGATTTTGACAGGCGTCGAGGCTACTGGCGAAGTTGGCTCTGTGGCAGTCGATGGGGCCGCGAATGTTCCTGTAACTGGAGTATCCGCTACCGGAGAGGTAGACAGCGTCAGCGTTATTGGAGAGGCCAACGTCAGCCCGACAGGGCTTTCGGCCACAGGAACCCCGGGCACTGTCACGGTTGTCGAGGGGACTGGCGTCAACGTCCTGCTTAGCTCCCCAAGGCTTCAGGGCTCTGTTGGCGTTGTTCAGCCTAACGCGCAGGTCAAGGTATTCCTGACGGGCGTTGCGGGGACAGGCGAGACATCTGGAGCATCTGTTGTTTCGTGGAACGAAATCATTCCTAACCAAGACCCGAATTGGGTTGAGATTGCGGCGTAGGGGATACCATGCCTAGTACATATACAACTAATCTCGGCATCGAGAAGATCACAACCGGCGATCAGGCTGGCTTGTGGGGTGCCACCACCAACGTAAACTTTGACATTATTGATCAGGCGGTCAACGGAATTGTCGCCGCAACGCTTGCGTCTGCTGGCTCCTCAGGCACTCCTAACACGTTAGATATAACAAATGGTTCTACGTCAGACGGCAGAAACAAGTTTATCGAGCTTACAGATGGTGGCGATTTAGGGGCAACTGCCTACGTCCAGCTTACCCCAAATGATGCAGAGAAGATCGTCTTTGTAAGAAACAGTCTTTCCGGCGGCAGGGCGGTGATTATCTTCCAAGGGACGTACAGCGCGTCCAACGACTTTGAGTTAGCGAATGGGAAGGATGCTGTCCTGAAGTTTAATGGGGCGGGCACTGGCGCTACAGTGACGCAGGTGTTTGAGGATCTTGTTGCCACCAATGTAACGGCTAGTTTGACGGGCGATGTGACAGGCAATGTGACAGGAAATGTCACTGGTGCGGTTACAGGTAATGTGTCAGGAAATTTGACAGGCAACGTGACCGGAGACGTTACGGGCAATGTCACAGGCAATATCACTTCATCTGGAACGTCATCCTTCTCCAATATAGATGCGAATGGCGGGGCTGTAGACGGGGTAGTGATTGGCGCCAACTCTGCGGCGGCAGGCACATTTACCAATCTAACGGCATCAGGAACGTCAACCCTTACCACAGTTGACATAAATGCCGGTGACATCGACGGGACTAACATTGGTGCGGCCACCCCCGGCGCAGGCACCTTTAGTGCGCTTGCGACGACGGGCGACAACATCAGAATTGATACCACGCAAACGCCAGCAAGCTCCTCTGCATCCGGCACAACCGGAGAGATAGCGTGGGATACAAGCTACATATATGTGTGTGTTGCAACCAACACATGGAAGAGGGTTGCGCTGTCCACGTTCTAAGGAGGCGTTATGCTACAAGCATTGCTAGGGCCGGTTGCTAATTTAGTTGGCGGCTACCTCAACAACAAGCATGAGCAGGCTCAGGCTAAGCATCAAGCGAAGTTACAGGTAATACAGAATGACGCCGACTGGGAATCTAAAATGGCCGAGGCGTCTAACAACTCATGGAAAGACGAGTTTTGGACGATTGTACTTGCAGTCCCATTATTCTGTTTGGGATATTCTGTTGTGGCTGATGATGCCTCTATTGTTGATCGCGTTCGCTATAGCTTTGACGTTTTATCTACTCTGCCTGACTGGTATCAGTACTTATTGTTTCTTGCGGTATCCGCGTCCTTTGGGATCAGGGGTGCTGATAAGCTGATGAAACTGAGAGGCGGGAAATGATCAGTCCTGAGATGTTGGACAGGTGGCGAATACTACCGAGGCTCTTAATTCTTGCGATGATTATTATGACCTATCGCGTGGTTGAGTGGTTTATGGGCTTGCCAGATCCAAGCCCAGAGCAGGCGGCTTTAGTTTCCGTTATGACGGGCGCTTTGACAGGAGCTTTTGGATTATTCTTGGGCTCGGGTAAGAAAGAGTGAAGGACTTCAAGTACTTCAGGCTGTCTGACTTCGACTGTCAGGAGACAGGCGAGAATGAGATGGACTTGGATTTCATCATGGAACTGGATGAGTTGCGGGAGTCCTGCGGCTTTCCGTTCATTGTTACTTCGGGCTACAGATCCAATAAACATAGCTTGGAGGCCAAGAAAGACAGGCCCGGAATGCACGCCTATGGGATTGCCGCAGACATCGCGGTCCATAGCGGGGTTGAAAGGATGACCATCGTTCAGCGGGCCATAGAGCACGGATTTAACGGGATAGGAGTGGCTAAGTCATTTGTTCATGTAGACAAGCGGCAATCGACGCCAGTGATGTGGGTATATTGAGTGGCTCTTACCAAGATACAGTTCAAGCCGGGGATAGACAAAGAAGGCACCGAATACAGTGCTGACTCTGGCTGGTTTGATGCAGATAGGGTGCGGTTTAGGAAAGGCCGAGCGGAGACGATAGGTGGCTGGACTAAGTATGTCAGCACGCCGATCAAAGGTGTAGCTAGGTCGCTGTTTGACTGGGGGTCTGCTGTTGGTAACAAGTATCTAGGAATAGGCACAAACCTCAAGTTTTACGTTGAGATTGGCGGCGTTGTTTCTGACATAACACCCATAAGGGCGACTACAGCCGCAGGGGACGTGACTTTCGCCGCAACTAACGGCTCATCTACGCTGGTTGTAAGCGACACAGCGCATGGTGCTGTGGAAGGGGATTTTGTCACCTACTCAGGCGCGGTCTCTCTGGGCGGCAATGTTACTGCTGACGTGTTAAACCAAGAGTACCAGATTGACCTGATCGTCGATGACGATTCCTACAATATCACGGCAAAGGACACTAGCGGCACCACGGTTACGGCAGACGGGAGCGACACGGGGAATGGCGGAGCGTCCGTTGTCGGCGCTTATCAGATCAACACCGGCACCAACTTCTATGTGGATAGCACGGGCTGGGGCGTTGGCGGCTGGGGTGTCCCCGCATTTGGCGAGTCTGTGGATCTGACGGTATCGAACCAGCTTCGGTTGTACAGTCAGGACGCTTTTGGAGACGACCTGATTTTTAATCCAAGGGCTGGCGGGGTGTACTACTGGGACGAAAGTAGCGGCACATCAACTAGAGCAATACCGTTATCATCTCTCGGCGGCGCATCAAATACACCGACATCTGCACTGCAGGTCATGGTCTCTGACATTGACAGGCACGTCATCTGTTTCGGGTGCAATCCACTGGGCTCATCGAGTATAGACCCGCTCTTGATCCGGTGGTCGGATCAGGAGAATGCTGGAGTTTGGACGCCAACGGCGACAAATAGCTCTGGCGGTCAGGTGCTGTCAACCGGAACCACCATTGTTGGCGCAATTAAGACAAGGCAAGAAATCCTGATCTTCACGGACGTGGGCATACAGGCCATGCGTTTTGTCGGCGCCCCGTTCATCTATTCTTTCTCTCCAGTGGCGGAGAATATCAGCATAATCTCCCCAAAGGCTGGGGTTGCGGCGGCTGACGCGGTCTTTTTCATGGATCGAGAAGGGTTCTATGTGTACCGAGGTGCGGTGCAAAGACTGCCATGCTCGGTGCTGGACTATGTGTTTTCAAATCTCCAGTTTGACCAGAGATTTAAGATATTTGCCACAACCAACCCTGATGACTCGGAAGTCACATGGTACTACCCCGTAGGGGACGCAAGCGCAGACATCACAAACTACGTTACTTATAACTATCTGGAAGACAACTGGACAATCGGCACGCTAGAGCGGGGCGCATACATCCACGCACCGACCAAAGAGTATCCGATTGCGGCGTCAAACAGTATTACTGACATAAACAATAATTACCTGTACATTCATGAGTTCGGGCACACCGCTGACGGAGAGCCTATGAACGCATATATTTCATCTGGGGGAATCGGGCTCGGAGATGGAGAGTCCTTTGTTTCTGTAAGGCGGGTAATCCCTGACTTCACCTTTAGGGGAAGGTCGTCTGCGGCAGACCTGTCTTTAGAGGTCAGGGGCAAGGACTTTCCACTGGACCCTGAGGCGGTGTTAGATACTGCCACCATTAATAGCTCAACAGGGCAGTACCATCTTCGGGCAAGAACCCGAGAGATGATAATTAAAATATCGACAAACGGTTCTGAGTACGGCTGGACGCTGGGTGACTTGCGTTTTGACGTGAGAACGGATGGGCGCCGCTAATGCCAAGATATACAACCCTGCCGGTAGCCAGTAAAGAGTACGAGCAACAGAACGAGCAAGTTGCCCGTAGGACGATAGAGCAGTCGTTGCAGGACATATCCAGCACGGTAGAAGGCAATACAAACAAGACTAACAAGGACTCATCACTGGCCCTGCGCCGGTTTCAGTTCCTGTTGATGGGGGCTAGCAGTGGCTGACGTATCAAGGTTCTTGGTCAAAGCGCCCCATCTGCTACAACCACAACAACCCTGTACACAGTCCCGAACCTTAACCAGACCACTGTAAGCTCTCTGGTTATCTGCAACAGGACTGGGGGCGCCTTAACGTACCGGGTGAGCGTCCATGTGGCGGACGCGGCGGCGTCTAATGAGCAATACCTATATTACGACAAGACGATAGCGGCAAACGAGACATTCTCTGCCGTGCTAGGACTAACTCTTAATCAAAGCGACGTGGTCAAGGTGTATGCTAGCAACACAGGCCTTAGCTTTAACATGTTTGGTGTAGAGACAAGCTGATGAATAGATACCCAGCAAAACCAATGATGGACGAGATGGCGAAGTATGGTCGTTATGGCGACTCCATGCTTGTCCACATGAACCCCGCTGAAGTGGCAGGGATAGCCTCTCTGGTTCCCGGCGGCAGACTCACCACAAACCCCGTTACAGGCCAGCCAGAGGCGTTCCTGCCGCTCCTATTAGGTTTTGCGGCAAAGGGCTTAGGTCTTAGTGCGTTAGGCACAGGCGCGCTTGTAGGCGCGGGAACGGCGGCTGTAACAGGTGACCTCAAGCGCGGCATTCTCTCTGGTCTGACAGCAGGCTTTGGCGCTGGTATTGCGGATGCGGCTGGTGCCGCAGAGGTGGGGGCCACCACTGCCGCAGATGTTGTTCAGGGTGGCGAACTTGCTGACGCAATAAGCGCCGCAGATGCCTCTGTTTTAGAAAAAGGTCTTGAGTTTGGTTCAGAGGTCACTGCGGCAGACCCGTCTGTTTTGGCTGGGGCAACTCCGTCTGTAGAGCTTGCTCAAATGACCGGACTTGATGCTAGTCCGCTGGATCAGTTAAGGGGGAGCGTACCTGATGCGTTTAAGTCAGGCACTGGCATTGGCGAAGGTATAAGTCAGAACCTTGGTCTTACCGGAAACATAGCTGGTGCTGGTATTGCGGCAGGCACTATGGAGGAGGACAGGCTTCAAGAGCAGTTTGCCAGACAGGAAATGGCTCGCTTAGGAGAAGCAGAAGCAGATCGCAAAGAAGCATACGACGATCTCCAGCGTGGCTACGCAATGGCACAGCCCGGAATACCTACTGGCTTGTCAGATGCAAGATCGGAGATGAGCCGCCGTACTCCGCCGCCTATGTACATGGCAGAGGGTGGCGCGACCAAGGAAGATGGTAATCCCTACGCAGGTCTTGGAGCGGCAAGAGATATTGCTCGCTTTATGGGTGGGGCAAGAGGTTATTTCGGTGTTGACCCCGTGACCGTACAGCAACGGCTTCGCGGTCAGGACGTAATAGCCCCGCCACGCGATTATATGCCGGGTTTTGAGCCGGAGTTTAATTACTTCCAAAACCTAACCCGCGACCCAGATGGCAACATAGTTGGCACCCCTGATGTCCCCGACAGAAGCTACAGACCAATGCGACAAGGCGTCATATCGCGTAGCCAGTATTTTGACCCAGTGCTACAAGCGCCACAGTCTAATGCTCAGATGAATGAGTATCGTCGGACGCTAGAAAAGCTAGACCCCGGCCCCCTTGATGAAGCGTCAGTCATGGGGCTGGCTTCTGAGGGGTCAGCGCTGTCCACAGCACAACAAAACATGTTTGAGCAATATGCGCCGTTAGCTCCCTTCAATATGGCTCAGAGGGACAGAATCTTTCAATTGATGGATCGCGGCATATCTATGGATCAGGCCATAAAAAATCAGCAGTTTTCAAGATCAAAAGGCTACGACCTAAATGGCGATGGCGTTGTGACAGATGCGGAGTTCACTCAGGCCAAAGCAACGGCAGAAGCGCCAGATGTGCCAGATGTGCCAGACTACGCGAAAGGTATGTCTCCAGAGCAACAAGCGGCTATTCAAGAGTATATGCAGAATTTCGATCCAGACACGGCTAAGTTTTTAGCGAGCTTGATGACAGGCGGTCTTGGCAGTATCGGTAATTTTATGGCTGAAGGGGGAGAGGCGGAAGCGAAGAAGATGCCGGAGGTAGGGCCAGCGCCCACGGCAGGCGACATTCCTATCCGCACATCCATGATGGAGGGAACCGTCCCTGATGGCGGGATAGCGCGTGTTCCCACTGAGTTTACCCAGCAGGCAATGCCCAGCGGGCAAGAAATGTCTATGTTGGCTATGGCTGTTCTGGGCCAGACAGAGAACCCCGACCCGATCATCAATATGTTTGTCGATAAGTATGGCCCTGACGTATATCGCCAAGCTAGAAAAATGATTCTTGAGTCTGTTGTGCCAAATGCCCAGACAGAGGGCATGGTTCGTGGAAATGGCAGTGGGATGGACGACATGGTGCAGGGTATGATAGGCAAGGATCAGCCTGTTGCTGTGTCTCCCGGCGAATACATTGTTGCCGCTGACGTGGTGTCCGGTCTAGGCGAGGGTAGCTCTGATGCTGGAGCTAAAGAGCTAGATAAGATGATGGATAAGGTTCGGATGGAGCGCAACGGTACAACAAAACAGGCTCCCAGAATTAACGAAAGGAAAGTGATGCCTGCATGAACATTAGTCTAGTTCCGTTGGAGCACGCCCACACGGCTTGGAATGATGTACGTCATTATCTTGAACCCGCCGTCGAGAGGTGCAACGGGCGCTGGACGATGGAGCATCTGTGTGCCGCAGTGGTCATGGGTAGCACACAGCTTTGGATAGCCTTCGATGACGATCAAAAGATTTGGGGCTGTCTCACCACTGAAATAACGCAATATCCTGCCAAAAGAGTGCTGTCTATGCACTTCCTTGGCGGCGAAGACTTTGGCTCTTGGTACAACCTACTGCTTGAGCAAATCACCCGATACGGCCTAGATATGGGCTGTGACGGGATCGAGGGCGTGGCGAGGTTTGGTTTTTGGAAATATCTACAGGCTGACGGCTTTGAGAAGTCGGCGGCATTTTATGAGAAGGGTATGAAAAATGGGTAAAGGTGGCGGCGGTTCTGCTCCAACAGAGACTAAACAGATAGTCTCAAATTTACCGGAATACGCAGAACCATATTACAAAGACCTACTGGCCCGTGTTGGCTATGAGTCTGCGGAAGAATATACCCCGTACCCTGCGGCGCGTATGGCGTACTTCACTCCTGCCGAACAGGAGGCTATGTCGCGGTTTACGGAGATGGGCGTGTCTGGTACACCTCCAGAGCTTGACGTAGCTGGCAATATCGCTGGCACTGTCGGCATGGGCAGTCCCTATGCTGGCACGATGTTGGAGGTGACCCGTCGAGCGCAGGAGATGCCGTCGATGGCTGACCCTTATGCGATGGCGTCCTACATGAATCCTTACCAGCAACTTGTTCTGGATAACCAGATGCGAGAGGCTCGCCGTCAGTCTGACATTATGGGCCGTGACTTTGGCTTGCAGGCGGCTGGTCAGGGCAGTCTGGGTGGATACCGCGAGGGCATCATGCAGGCAGAGCGTCAGCGCAACCTAGAGCGCCAGCTTGGTGATCTGTATGGCGCGGGTATGCAACAGGCGTTTGGTCAGGCACAGCAGGCTCTTGGTCAGGACAGGGCATACGCACAGCAGGCCGCTCAGTTAGGTCAGGCGGCATACGGTAGCTTGCTATCTGGTGATGCACAGCGGCTACAAGCGGCTGGGATGCTGGGTGACTATGCTGATCAACGGCAGAGAATGGAGATCGAAAGACTCCGCAATATGCAGGCGGCAGGAGAGGCAGAGCGCAGGCTACGTCAAGCAGGCATGGATATTGGCTATCAGGACTTCCTGAGACAAAGAGCCTTCCCGCAGGAGCAGTTGGGCTTTTACAGCCAGATGTTGCAGGGAACTCCAATATCACCGGGGCAAACGGCCACCTCATTTGGTATGCAACCGTCCACCATGCAACAGTTGCTGGGGACAGGAATTGCGGCGGCTGGACTGTATAACGCATTTAAGGGGACGCCGGGATGATGAACATTCTTGAGCAAGAAGACATTATCAAAGGGCTACCCGATCAGGCGTTGATGCAGGAAGCCCAGATGCCTAGCGGTCAGGTGCCGCAGTATCTGGTTGTATCTGAGATACAGCGCAGATCAGATATGCGTAAGCGGTACAAGTCAGAGCAAGAGAAGATGCCTCAAGGCACCGTCAAAGACAAGGTGGTGCAGGAAGGCATTATGGCGTCTATGCCTCCGCAAATGGCTATGGCCCCGCAGATGGCCCAGAGAATGCCTAATATGCCTCCTCCTCAAATGCCTCAGCAGGGCATAGAGCAGGCTATGCCGCCCCAGATGATGGCTGAGGGTGGGATTGTAGAGATGGCCCCCGGTGGAAGTATGCCCGGAGCAGGCGCACTCTATGGTATGCAGAAGGAGTACGTTGACCCGCTGATCGAAAGAGCAAAGGTTTTGGCGGAGATGGGCGTTGCTTCTTTCGAGGATGCCCTTGCACAGCTCAGGCGCGAGGCTCAGATAAACAACCCCGACTACTCAATGGTTGGCAGGGGTGATCTCTTTCCAAACATGAGCGAGCTAAGGCAGGGACTGAGCGATCTTGGCGGTCAATTCCAAGATGCTGGTCAGCGAGGTGCTGACGCGATGCGTGATGCTTACGCCGCAATCCCCCAATACTCAACAGGCGACCCGTTGCAGGGCGTAAAAGACTTTGCCGGAAACTTTGCTTTTGACTCGGCTATGAATATGCCGAACTACCAACTGCTCGCCAAGGATATTGGTATACCAGAGCTATCTACATCGCCTCAGAGGGGCGCAGGTGGTAGGCCGTTTGATGCGGGCGGCTTTGGTGACGTTGCATCTGGTGTTGCAGAATACAATCAAGCTAAAAGAGACAGTCTTAGTCCGTCTATAACGTCACAAGATATTGACGATGCGGTAGCTGGAGTGGTTACCGAAAGAGCAGGAAGTTCTGAGCCGCCCTTTGGGCCTCCTGCTAGTGAACTCTATAAAGACTCATTTATCACAAAAGGGTTTGATGCACTGAGAGATGGGTATGGTTACCTTGTTGGTTTAGATCAAAGGCTTGCTGGTGCGGCTAACAGGGGTATAGACAGCTTTCTCGGCTCTTTTAGCAATCCCTTCGGCAGTAGTGACGAAGTTCAGTATGCCCAACCCCCTATGGTTCAAACAGCAGAGGAAATGGCTAGTGAGGCCGCTTATAACGACTTAATAGACGCCCAGATGGACGCGCTTGACGAGGGCCGTCCCGGCCCCGTGATCGCTAGAGATAAGAATGTCCAGACTAGGGGCGAAGAAAAGCAAGGTGACGGCAGTGAAAAGAAAACCCTTCTGGAAGAGGTGACCGTTGACGCCAAGAAGGTGGGCCTGCCAAGAATCCTGTCCGAACTGGCAGGGGTTCCAAGCCAAGACAGAAGCAACAAGGCGAATGACCCGACCTTGGACTTTTCCGATCTGATTGCTGAATCAAGAAGACAGGCTATGTCCAATGCCTTGATACAGCTCGGTGCTGGTATTGCAGGCGGTGATGTGTCTAAGGGCATAGCCGCCGCTGGTCAAGCCGCAACAGAAGGCACCCAAGCCGCCAGAGACTTGGATATGAATCGCCGTCTTGCTGAGTTTAAAGCTGGTAGAGAAGACCTCCGCCGTCAGGATGAGGCCGACAGGTTTGCACAAGAGCTTGGCCTGAGAAGAGATAAGCTGACCCAAGATCAAAAGCAGTTCGTGGATCGGCTTGAGGTGATGAGAGAGGACATAACCGCAAAGCTGGGCATCAGCCAGAACGCAAACAACAGAGAAATCCTTGACGCCATTACCGATGCAATTCCCTTGGCAAACACGCAGGCCGAAAGAGATCGTCTTGCGAGGCAAAGGATGTTCATATTGCGTCTCTTGAATCAGGACTTTGCAAAACTTCTTGACGAGTCGCCCAGCACGGGTAGTGGCGGAAATAGACCGGCTATTACTGATTTTGAGGGCTGACATAAAATGTCTTTTGATGTTGCTGGCGCAAGACAGGCGGGTTACTCCGACAGGGAAATAGTTGAGCACCTGTCATCTAAAAGAGATTTTGATGTTGATGGCGCGGTAGGCGCTGGGTATTCATTTGCAGAGATAGCAGACCACATGGCGGGGATGGCTCCTGACGAGACAACCCTGCTTGGCTCTGTTGGTGAAGCTATAAAGCGTGTTCCGGGCGGTTTGGCTCGCGGAATCACCAGCACCTTCACGGGTGCAGGACAGCTCATCCCCGGCTTAGACGATGATATGCTGGTGGACACCCAGCGTGACATAGATCAGTACATCAGAGAAACCCTCAACTACGACCCTGCCTATGACGATAGCAACATCGCCGCTATCGGTGAGGGTATTGGTCAGATAGGCTCCTTCCTCATCCCCGGCCTTGGTGCCGCCAAGTTTGCCGCCGCAGGTAAGGCCGCACAGAGAGGTCTTACCAGTGGCGTTGCCGCGTCACAGTCACTCGCCCTTGGCGCAGAAGAGCGGCGTCAGGCAGAAGATCGTGGCATAGAAATATCGGGAGGTCAGGAGGCGCTGTCAAAGGCTTCTGATGTCGCTATTGGCGCGTTAGAGACATTCGGTATGCCGTTCAGGGTTTTGCGTGGACTGCCCAAGGGGTGGGAGCGGACGCCTGACGGCAGTGTGTTTATGCGGCGACTAAGATCAGCGCTCAAGGGTGCGGGTCGAGAAGGCGTCCAAGAGGTTGTCTCCAGTGTTGCTAGAGACTTGTCAGCGTCTGCAATTTATGACCCAGAAAGACCGATAGGTGAGAGCGCGGCAGATGAATTTGCTGTGGGCGCTGGAGCTGGCGGTATATTCGATTTTGCATTCAGCCTTGCAACAGGAAGGTACAAGACTAAAGCCCCGCCGCCCCCAAGTGCTATACAGGAGCCTACTGAGGAAGAGGCTGAGGTAGAGACTAGACTGCGAGAAGAGCAGGCTGGCAGAGCTGAGGCAAGAAGACAGCAGGCGATAGATGCCGCCAGAGGCGAGCAGACTGATCTTGATAGACTGGATGCTGGCCCTCCGACTGCCGAACTTGCTGGAAGAATTGGCGAAGAAGGCGTACAAATTCCAGATAGGTCAGAGGAGGCTAGAACCCGCTTTCTCAATGCAAACGACTTAGACCTTCCCCAATACAACCTAGATGTAGAAACGGCTGACGCATCCGTCATAACGGAAAGGATTGCCAACAGGCTTGCAGAAAGGCTCCCTCTTGGCGCTGAGTTTGATGCGACGAGTGAGGTTATAGAGGTAAGTGACCCAACAACGGAAAGCGGTAAGCGCCAGATTGGGCCAAGAATCAGAGACGAGCAGAAGCGGCAAGAGGTTGCAAATCGCCTATCAGAGGCTAGTCGCCGTCTCAAGCAGGACGTTGAGACAGAATACACAGTTACTCAGTCTGGCCTTGAATACAACCCAAGGCAGGCAGAAGAGGTCAACCGATTCGGCAGAGTATTACCTTCCACAGAAGCTAGGATTCTAACTGCTGACGAGGTAAACACTGCAACTGGAACCGACAGAACAGGGACTTTCGACGAAGACCTTAAGGATATGTCGCCTGCCCAGCTAGAAGAGCTTGGCATACCCAGAAGCAGATGGACAATGGCCCAGAGGATAAACGCTTCAAGGGCAAGGCAAGGTCTTTCTGAGGTAAACACATTCACTCTCTCTGAGCTGAGAGCGCAGAACAAGGGCGATATTGGCAACCTTGGCTCGGTGCTTGCTGGTAAAGACCTTGAGAGCGCCGCGTTCCCAGAAAGAGCCGATCAAGATACCGGAGCGGCGTTAGACCCAAATCGCCCCAGACAACCGATAACACCTGTTGGTAGAAGGCCATCGCTTGAGTATTCTGCGAAAACCTTTGACAACGTGCTGTCGTCAAACAACGCATTCAATCGTCTCCTGTCCACAAAGCAGATGAACATATCTCTTGACTCTCAAGAGATGCGTGGCCTGATTAAGACGATCACCGGCAAGACCCCCTCCAAGAAAGCTCCCCTAGAAAATCTGTCCCCGCAAGAGAGGCAGTATCTTTATCACAGCATTCGCAGAATGCCTCGCTTTACAGACCCCACACAGATACCCGATTTCTCCCGTCAAGTGCCGGACGCAGAGGTTGTCCGTGTGCTTCGCAACCGTGTAGAGGCAGGCAGGACAGGTGGTATCGGCGTGGTTGCAGAGGGTTTGCTTGGCGGCATGGAGAGGCCGGTTTCTCGCGCTGAAGTTGACAGAACGGTCAGAGAGGCAGAAAGAGCCGCACGGAAGACAGAAAGAGAAGCTGTAGACCCAATCCCAGAGGGTCAGGGTCTTGTCGCTTACGATCCAGAAGCTACCGACTTGGCTCAAAAGCTAAGGGACATGGTTGCAGGGTTTGGGCTGTCTGACGTTGTTGCAACAAGGCTTGTAGATAGGGTCGGTCAAGCAACCTTTGACGCGCAAGGCAACATAATCATTCCTCAAGACCCAGTAAAGGCTCAAGAGGATGCAGAACAGGGCTATGTAACTGAGGGAACCTTTGATCCTATGACCAACGTAATACAGGTTGGTCTGGATTTGGTGCGGCAAAAAGTCGAGCGGGGCGGAAAGACATACGAGCAGGCTGTCGCAGAGGTTATGAGCCACGAAATCGTCCACGCTCTGAGGCAGTTCGATCTGTTTACTCCGGCAGAGTTTAGCCTGCTGGAGAGGATGACTAGAAAATACCAAAAGCCGGGAACCGGCGGCACATACGCAAACTGGGCGTCTGGTCTATATCCAGACCAAAGCGCGGTAATGATTCAGGAAGAGGCGATTGCTGAGATGGTCAGTGACGCTCTTACGGATGGCGTAATAATTGACGGCAAGCAAACCAAGCCAAGCGGCAAGATTAGACAGCTTTTGCAGAAGATTGTAGACCTGTTTAGATCAATAGCGGGCTTCTCCAGAGATGCTGACGTTGACTCGTTTGCGGAGCTTGTTGACCGTGTGAAAAGCGGGGAGGTTGGAGCGAGGGAGCGTGGCGTTGTCAGAACTCTAAGCCTTACCGAAAAGGAAGGCGCGTTGCCCCTGCGGGAGGGTGAAACTAGAGAGTTTGAGGATATAGCGGCAGAGCGTGGCATTACAAAAGAACAGCTCGCCTACAGGGAGACCCCGATTGAGGGTGTTCGCGGCTTGGGAGACACGGCCCGATCTGTAAGATCAGATCAACCTATGATCGACGAGGCTATGGCAAGCAGGTCAAGAGACTTGCCTCCAGCAGAGAACGCCCAAAGGACGCAAGTCGCCAACACCATAGGCACATACAGAAAGGCGGGTGGCATCCTCGACAAGATGACAGACGGAGACAGAGGACTAGACTTTTCCTCTGGTCTTGGTCTTGGTGCAAGTGAGCTTGGCTTTGAAAGCTATGAGCCATTTGCCCGAGAAGGTGTCAATCCGACTTACACATCTGGAGAGCAGATACCGGCAGGCGCTTTCGACAAGATTACCAACCTCAACACCCTTAATGTTGTCCCACGAGAAGACAGGGACACAATCGTAAAAAGCATTGCCAGCGCCCTAGCACCCAACGGCGTAGCAGTAATTACCACAAGGGGCAAAGAGGTGATGAATGCAAAGGGTCGGCCCGGCCCAGAGCCAAACTCAATCATCACAAGCAGGGATACATACCAGAAGGGCTTTACGAAGCCAGAGCTGGTCACTTATTTGCAAGAGACATTGGGCAGGGGCTTTGAGGTCGCACCTTTAAACCTTGGCCCTGCTGGCGCAACAGTAAGAAAGCTGACGGATTATGATGCGCCAATGGACAGCAGAAGGTCTGTTGGAGCGCCATTAACTGCGGCAGTCCAGAGGGCAAAAGACAAATACGAAAACGTAAGAATATCTACAGAGGAAGACTTCTTTGGTCGGTACTGGCCTCAGCTTCTTGAGGAGGTTGGTGGCACCGTTTCTCCACAAAAGCTGAGGGTTGGCGCTAAAAGGGCGATGCGGGATATAAAGGAGTGGATAGACGCCAACCCCAAGTTTAACGACTACTACAGCGAAGACTTGAAGGCGACTAGGTCTGCCCTAGAGGCTGAGTATGGATCAATCACGGATACCGACTTTGCCTTGTATATGTTCCTTAATGGCATTAACTCGCCGGGAACCGGCCTTCTTCAGAATGTTGGTGACGCAATAAGAACCTTTGACCTGTATAGAAGGGACGGCAACTTTGACGCGATAAAGATGGGCCGCAATGAGAAAGGCAACTTAGTTATTGCGCAGGCACCGTTCAAAATATCTGGCCTAACAAACGCAAACAAAGCTCGGACGATGAAGGCGTTTGATCAAATCGTTATCCGCGAGGGCGGTGTACAGCAGGCGATTGATTACCTATTTGAGCCTGTCACCATGAGCGAGCTGGAGTCGTTCAAGAAAAGTCTCGGCTATGCGGGAGTGGGCGAGAAAGGCCAGATAAGAGGTCTTGTTGAGGACGCAACAGGGCAACAAGCCGAAATAAACGGAAAGACAAACAAAGACCAGCTCATACCAAGAATGTTCTTCCTTGGCCCCAAGCTGGGCGCCTATACGATGAACCTGATGGGAGATAACAGGTATCAAACTGTAGACGTATGGGAAAGTAGATTTATACGCAGTTATTTTGATAATATGTTTGATACAAACACTGGTATCACTGCGACTGTAGATGAAGGCCAGTTGTTTAGGGATTTTTCCAAGGTCTTTTCGGAGGAGTTTGAGAAGGTCGCTGGATACAAGGCTGACCCCGCTTCGCTTCAGGCGAT
>Ga0222715_10002346_pt1 | contig 17412 bp, 9 predicted proteins | sample C33_9DmetaG_FD_165056 | JGI IMG/M metagenome (GOLD analysis project Ga0222715, IMG submission 165056) | Estuarine water microbial communities from San Francisco Bay, California, United States - C33_9D | ecosystem: Environmental > Aquatic > Marine > Unclassified | place: USA: California... | reverse complement strand
GATGGCGTGCTTGCGACGCGCTGCGTTCATGTTCGGTGGTGCGCTTCTCGCGTCACACATCTATCGCGCAGAAAGAGAGATGGTGCTGAAACGTAACGCACGTAAGGATGACGAGGCTTGGATTTTGACTCACACCTTGATCTCTCGAGAAACCCGAGTGCTTGACCACGTGTTAACACTCAGAATCATGCTCGCATGTTCTGTTCGCGAAGAACGCGCGCTGCGAATGAGCAAGCGTGATACTGTCGATGACTTTGTGAATCGACTGCGGAGTCAAAACGCGGGTTCACAGGCGATCGCTCGCATGATCGATCGGGCGGTACCTGGATCGGTTCGAGATCGCTCGCCAGGATTTTGGATGCTCGCGTACGAAAACTTTGTTCTGGACGAAGATTACGAACGAGCCGCTACCGCGCGTGATGTGTTAAACGAGGTTAACGTTTTTGTGGACGAAGACGGTGCGTTTTGATTGAAGACGCGAGACCGAGTCGGTTCCTACGGGTGCTCGGGCTCGTTTTGGTAACTGCCACGATCGCGCGAGAAGTTTGATGCGGAGATATCGAACGATTCTCGCGGCGAGCGAGTGCCATGACACAGTGGTTCACTTCCAACTTCGTTTGCACCGTAGAATTTCAAGACATCTTCCGGATAAATGCCCTTCTCGTCGACGAGCCCGTATTTACCCATCGCTCGAGCGTACGAGAGCGGCGTCGCGTCCTTTGCCGTTCGCACGTTCAAATCTGCGCCGTAGTCGTACAGTAACTTGATGAGCTCGGGTCCACCGTCGATCGCCCAAAATATAGTCGCATCGCCGTTGGAGTTGATGAAATTCGGATCGGCGCCCGACCGCAGCAGCGCCTTGGCGGCCTCCAACCGTCCTCGATGACACGCGCTCATCAGAGGCGTGTATCCTTCGTCGCAACCGTACGCCGAACCGAAGACAAAGTTGACGTCCGCGCCCTCTTCAATTTTGTTATAAATCAGTTTCACGTCGTTCTTTTGAATCGCCATCAAGAGTTCCTCGGTCTCGCGAGACGCCTTGACGACGTCTGGGCCCGAAGCGTTGGGGCGGTAATCGGGATGATGCGAGCCCTTACCCCCGTTCCACTGCGCCTCGTACGCCGCCGAGATGGCGTCTTGGCGTTTTTTCATGATCGCCTCCTGCGCGTCGCCGATGCGGCGTCAGTCGAGTCACACGAGACGCGCGCGTGGAAAAGCACGAGAAAAACGCTCGAACCGCGCACGCGATCGACACCACCGCGCGCGCGTGGTGTCGGCGCACGCGCGCAGCGTCGCGCGGGCTCGCGAGGGTGTTACCAAACGTACCATTTGCGCCATGGTGTCAGTGGGCTCTCGCGCGCGATCGTCGCGGCGTCGTGCGCGTGATAATGACGACCGCGTTCGTTTGGAGCGTTTTTTCCTTTGCTGGAAGGTGAAAATTTGTCGTTCATAACAACCATCGAAAGATGCGAGCACTGTACGCTCACGCGTCGGCGGCGACGACGGACGAACTCACGCTCGTGGGGCTACTAGACGCGCTCGCGGCGCTCGAGCACGTCGTGGACGACGCCAAGGTGAAGAAGGAGGTGAGCGAACTCGTCGGGCTGAGCGCGATGGATGAACCGTCTGAATCAGGAACGGTTTTGAGGGCTTGCGACGTCACAGATCCGCGCACGATTTCGGTCGCTTTGTGAATGGACTCCTTCAATCGGTGCGCGCGAACGCGCTGTTCCGCGATCGTGACTGGATCCTCCGAGGTAAGCCCGATCGCGGCGCGGTACGCCGCGACGGCGCTCTCGGCGGCGGTTCTGGACCTTCGCAGCTTGGATTTCTGAGACTTGTACTTCCGCATCGCAGAATCATGTGCATGTTGCGCGGCATCAACATCATTCGATAGAGCGTTGTGCTCATCTACTGCATTCGCGAGCGTCGTCTTGAGTTTTGTGAGAGCGTTTGATAATTCTGCGGCGCGTTCGCGCATGCGCACCAACGCATCGTTCTCTATTTGTAGTTTCTCCAACGCTGCCTCGGTTTTCATCCATTCCTCACGCGAAGCGCCTTTGATATCCTTCGTGGGATGCGCGAGCGTCGCGCGAAGATTCGAATTCGATCTTTCGGCGTCTTCGAGGATTCGGCGCATCGATTCAACTTCACACTCGGCGGAATGGATAAGCCCACTCAACTCCTTGCGCTCGACTACGAGCTCATCGCGCTGCCGTTGTATGATGGCATAGATGTCTTTTTGTTCATCGATTGCCACGCCTTCCCCGTACGGCGACTTCGCTCGAATGACATCGTAACGGCTTCGTAAGTGGTCGAGACGCTGCTCGCGATGGTTCAAGTCCATTATCGCCGCGTGCGCGTCTTGCTGAAGGGTCGTGAGATGCGCCAACAGCGACCTGTGCTCGTCGCTCAGTGATTCATATTGAGTGTCGAGCTCGCTGATTATCTGATTCTTGCGATCGGTGAGCTCTTTAGCCTGTCCTGAGCTCAAGAAGAGTACGCGATGACGACGAGCGAGCTGCAAACGTAACTCGTCGAGCTCGACTTGTAAATATTCCATGCCATCGAGTACGCTTCGCTCGTGTCTCTCGCTTCCCTCCGCTTCAACCTCTAGCGTGCTTTTCGCGTGCGCGGCGTTCAACGTTTGCTCGCATCGCGCGTCCATCTCTAACCTGGTGCGCTCGACCTTGTACTCGTTCTCCTTGGTTTCAGCGACGAGCGCGACGTGTTCGCGCTCACGTTCTTCCAGCTCGAGCCTCAACGATTCAATCAAAGCTTCCAGTTTTTCGCTTTCTTCATTCGATCGTACGCCTTCCAATCGCGACGTCTTACGTTCAAGATGCTGCAGCTGCAAGGACGTAGTGTAAATCAACTCGCGCTGCTTGAGAATCTTTGCCTGCAAAGCGTGCTCCTTTTCGCGCAAGTTTTTGCTCTGCATCATCGCCCCATTTAGCTCCACTTCTAGTCGACACTGGGAATTGTTTTGATCGTGCAGTGTTTTCGACACGTCGAGTAAATCATCTTTATCGCGCTCGAGCGCGGTTTGCGCGTCTCGCAGCGTCGATTCTTCTCGGTCGTGGGCGTCTTGTAGTTCTCGCAAACAGCGCTCTGACGTCATCAAAGCCGCGCACTCGTCGTCCAACGTCTTTTGTGCCTTTTGGACCTGGCGTGACTTTTCATCTCGAGCGTTACAGTGCGCCTTGAGCGTCTCTTCAGCTTCGCACCGGCGTGCTTTCGCGCACTCGGCTCCGCGAGCCGCCGCGCTCCGCATGTGCGTCGCAGTCTCGAGAGCCTGCGTCGAGCTCGTGAGATCGGATTGAAGCGCTTGACACTTTTCAGTTTTACGGCGTAAAAGTTGCTCCTTCACCGTGACTTTCGACTGTGATGCTTTATTCAAAAGCTCTATGCGTTTCGCCGTTTCCTTGAGCTCGCGCAAGTTGGCTTGTTTGTCCTCGAGCGCCGTCGACGTCTGATCCTTCACGCGCATCGTCCGCTTGATCAATCCTTGCCGTTCGCTCAGCGTGACGTTTGCCTTTGCAAGCTCTTCGTTCAACTCAATCTGTCTCGCGTGGGCGTCTTTTAACGACTTTTGAACGCGTTGCAATTCTCCCGCCAGCGCCGCGCGAGTCGACGCCGCGTCCTCGGCGTCTGATTGACTTTTATGCACTTCGTGCGAAACCTTGCTCAACGCCGCCTCGAGTGTTTTCAAAACGCGCTCGTCTTCCGCTTCGTACTCGCGAAGCGCGTCCAAGTCACGTTCTTCGTCAGCGAGGCGGTCGTGAACGATGTCGCGAACGACGTCGGCGTTCTCCGTTCGCAGTCGCAGTCGACTCAGCGCTCGCTCGTACGCCTCGGCGCGCCTTGAGTACTCATCGAACCGCTCGTTCTGCGTCGTAGTTAGCTTTTCGTGCCGCGCGCGGGCGCTCACCGCGCGCTCGCGATTGGCGCGATCCAGGAGCGCTAAATGTTTTTCGCTCTCCAACGCCGCGCGCGCGCCCCGCGCGCGCTCGCGCACGCCATCCATCTCTTTCATCACCTCGCGTGCGTGTTCGCGCATGACACCCGTTCGCTTGACGTGCTCGCGGCACTCTCGCTTCGTCTCTTCGACGCATCGCGCGCGTTCCTACGACGAAAGAATGAATACCGAAACCGGCGCGCGAACGAACTCGGCGCACCTCGATCTCCCTCGCCAACGCCCTGTTCGCGTCGTCCGCGAACGCCGGAAGCGTCATCGACCCCCCATCTTCGCGCGGTTCCGACGCCTCCATCTCGCGCGCGCGCGCGCGCGTCGCGCGCGCCGTTCTAAAAATATCTCGCGTCCGTCGTCGCCGCCGCCGCGTCGTCGCCGAAGGCTAACACCGTCGATTCCCGTCTCGCGACCTCCCTCGCCCGTCGCCGCGCGCGCGCTCCCCGAAGCGCTTCCCGCGCGTTTCCCCTCACTCCCCGCTCGCCGCGCGCTTCAGCGCCTCGTCGCGCGCGACGTCCACGAGCGCCCTTCGCGTCCGTCGCTCCAACTTTTCCAGCCTCGCCTCGACGTCGCGCTTGAGATCCCAGTTCGCCCGTCTCGGCGCCACCATCCCCGGATCGACGTCCCCGACGTTCGGTTCGAGCGCGAGCGCCGCCGCGCCGTCGTCGCCCTCGCGCGCGCGCGCGACGTCCAGCGCCGGCGCCGTCGTCGCGGGAAGTTTCGCCGCCGCGAGCGCGCCGTCCCTCGGGACGTAATTCCGAAACGTCACCTCGCGCGCCGGCGCCTCGCGCGGCGCGCGCGCGCCGACGCGCGCGTCGGCGTCGTCCTCGCCCGCGCTCGCGCGCATCGCCGCGAGCCGCGCGCGCCGCGCGTCGACGCTCGCGGTCGTCGCGTCGCGAATTCGACCGCGCGCGACGTCGCGTCGAGCGCGCGGATTCGCGAGCGCGCGGATTCGCGAGCGCGCGCGACGGCGCGGGCGTCGGACGCGTCGGCGCGCGCGCGCGTCGATCGACGTCGCGCGTCGCGTTCTCGCGCGCGCGTCGCGCGCGCGTTCGTTCATTCCGCGTTCGAATCGTTCGAATCGTTCGCGCGCGCTCGACACACCGCGACGCGCGACGCCGCGCTCGTGTCCTCGATCGCGCGCCTCGGTCCCGCCGCGCGTCGCGCGCGCGCGAATCGCGCGTGCGCGCGCGCGCGACGCGAATCGCGCGACGATTCGTCGACGATTCGACATGGCCGCGGGGACGTCGACGACGCGCGACGACGCCGTCGCGCGAATTCGCGCCGAGTACGCGACGTACGCGCGAAAGAGCGCGGCGGTGCACGAGGCGAAGCTCGCGATGGCGCGCGCGGCGCTGAAGCGCGCGGAGAGAGCGGGGGAGGGGGCGCGGGAGGCGCGCGACGCGGTCGAGCGACTCGAGCGCGCGAGGGACGACGCGCGGCGAGAGCTCGACGAGGACATGGCGCGGGACGTCGCGGACGCGGAGGCGGCGCGCGAGGAAACGCAGACGGAGGCGGCGGCGGCGCGAGCGGCGATCGAGCGACATCTGGAGGCGGAGCGGGCGAAGGCGGCGGAGGCGGAGGCGACGACGCGAGAGGCGCTGCGGCCGAGGGCGAGCGAGGAGGAGCGCGCGACGTACGAGGAGGCGGACGAGTATCGAACGACGTCGCCGGAGGGGAAGGGGCTGAGGGAAGCGGTGGGCGAGGGCGAGGGCGAGGGCGAGGCGAGGGCGAGCGCGTTTAGTCGCGTGAGAGGGTTGCTGACGAAGAAGGCGTCGATTTCGAGGGCGAGCGAAGACGTCGCGGAGGCGGCGACGAAGACGACTTCGGGGCGCGTGAGCATGGCGGCGCTGGCGCCGAAACCCGCGCTGGTGAGTGAGTTGGCGCCGAAGCCGGTGGAATCGACCGCACCCGAGGCGGGAGCGACGGAGCGGGCGTTTGATCCGCACGACGCTCTCTTGCGGCGGTTGAAATCGTCGAGTTTGAAGAGCGATTCGGGGGAAAGCCGCGCGCGCGCCGCCGAGCCGGCCGAGCCCGCAACGCGATCGGAGCGAGAAACGCGAAGTGTCGCGCCGCGAGCGCAACAGATATCCGATCCCTTCGCACCTCCCAGAGGATTAGGGGCGGCGATAAACGCCATCGTGGAAAATAAAGGTTCGGCGACCGCCGCGCAATCGATTGAGAGCGCGTTCGGCATGCCGAACGCGCCCGAAGCGCGAGTGAGCGTGGCGCCGAAATCGATATTGGAACCTTCTCGTGCGCGCGATGATGTTTTCGCGCCCGAAACGAAGAGGGTACCACCGGCGCTGCCCGCGGCGCCAGTGCGCGTCGAGCCGAATCCGTACGTCATGTCCAAGCAAGATTTGCGACCGGCGCCCAGGAGACGAGTAGGCTTTCCTTCGGCGTACAGAAACACACATTCTACCCAAGCGCCGATAGAAGTCCACGAGCGCGAGGCTTCACGAGATCAATATTCGCCCGACGCGAACGTCGGCGAGACGACGGACGCGGCGAGACGCCGCGGGCGTGACTTGGCGTTGACGCCGTCGAATCAACTCAGCCCGCCGGTCACGGCGGATTCCAACGAGTCATCGGCGCAGAGACCAGAGTTGAAGCCAAAGATTCCTAGAATTCTCGTGCCAAGCTCGCCGTTCAAAATTTCCGAGGTTCGAAACCTCTTCTCGTTCGCCAGACACGGTCGATACGGCGAGCTGAAAAAGTTGATCATGAAGGGCGTCCCCCTCGACGCTCGGGACGAGATGGGAAACACGGCGCTCATTATCGCTTGTCAAAACGGTCAAGGTCGATGCGTGAAGCTTCTCATTCGAAGCGGCGCCGATCCAAACGTTCAAAACAAGCATGGGAACACCTCGTTGCATTTCTCGCTCCACTTTCGCTTCGACGCCATTTCGGATTTTCTCCAGCGTCACGGCGGTTTGACCAACATCCAGAACCTCGACGGGCAAACGTGCTACGAGTTCGTCGGATGACGCCTCACCCCCGGCTCACCCCCGTCGCCTCGTCGCGTCGGCATCGCCTCGCATTGTTATATTCATCATTCCTTCCCGAACCGCTCGCGCGCGCTCGCCGCCCTCGAGGAGATTTCGCCCGCGCGCGTCAGACGCGCGCGCTCGCGCGACCGATCCCCGCGCGCCCCGTCCGCGCGTCGATCGGAAGACATCGAGCGTCCGCGCGCGTCGAGTCGAGCCCGGACGCGCGCGCGCGCGCGCGGGCGACGCATGTCGACGCTTCGCGCCCGCCGAGCCGCCACGCCCGAGGTCGTTGACGACGCCGAAACGACGAAAACGCGCGCGCGAGGGCCGTTCAGACTGCCGAGCGCGGACGAAAAGGGCGATGGTAAGAAGTGCTCGGCGTGGTTTTGCGCGGTGTGCGACGTGGACGATGCGCCGGAGTGGATGGTGTGGAACCCGTACGTGCGGAGCGGTTATCGCGTCGGCGCGCGGTGGCTCGGGGCGACGCGATCGATATTCATGCTTCACAACGAGACGGTGAACATATGGAGTCATTTGTTGGGGGGGTTGATGTTCGTAGCGCTGATCGTGCAGACGTTTCGGACGGCGCACTCGGGCGTGGGGCTGGCGGCGCCGCCCGCGCATTGGGTTACGGGCGCGGACGTGGCGCAAGTCGAGAGGATTCAGTACGCCACGCGATGGAGACAAGAAATACGGCGAGATAGAGACGATTTGCGCGCGATTGACGTCGCACTACACGAGCGGCTGCAAAATGGGAGCGCAGCGCGCGATATTCTGCGCGGAGTGAGGGACGACTTGCTCGACGTGACGCACGAGCTCGCGGAACATCTAGAGAGTGGGGAGGAAGTTTTCAAAGTGGAAAAGCGGCGAAAAGTCCTGAAGCGCAGTTTGAAGGGTGCGCAAAAGGTGCTCGAGGCGATGGATCGCGCGGGTGGAAAGGATTACGAAGAAATTTCTGTCCAGACGGAAGCGTTACGCAAGAAATTAAGCCAGTTGAAGAAACACATCAAGTTCGTGCCAGACGATCCCGAGCCCGCGCGGCCGGTCACGCGGTGGCCTATGTATATTTTTCTCACTGGTGCCGTCGTGTGCTTATTCTTCAGCACGATGTGTCACACTTACTGCTGCGTTGGCGAGATTGATGCCGAACGAATGTGGCGTCTTGACTATCTTGGCATTGCCGTATTAATCGTGGCGAGCTTTTACCCCATGTTGCACTACTCATACTATTGCCTTCCCGGTTGGAGAGATATGTACTTGACTGGCATTACGGTATTCGGGTGTTTAACCGTCGTCCCTACGTTCATGCGAGCGTTTCAGAAGAAGGAGTACGCCCCGTTACGAGCGTCCCTCTTCGTCGCTCTAGGCTGCCTGGGTCTTTTCCCGATTTTTCAGCAAGTGTTCTTCGTTTGGCACATCGTCCCGACGCCTATGATGGAAGCATTTTATTTTGAAATGGCCATGGGGTTCGGCTACGTGTTTGGAGCATTTTTGTACGCCAAGATGATCCCAGAGCGGTGGAGCCCGGGATCGTTTGACTTCTTCGGCTGCAGTCACAACATTTTTCATTTTTTGATCGTGCTCTCAACCTACTTTCACTACAGGGCGAGCATCATTTATCTTACGTGGCGTGACAACTACACCTGTGACGCTGATCACGAGCTACTTCTGGAATGGTATCATCTAGGTCACCACTTCAGATATCCCACGGATTGAATTATCGAGAAAGTCTTTAGCGAGGTTGACCGCGACGCGTCGTTGACTTTCTTTGTAGCACTCTCTAGCAATTACTCCTTTGAATAATAGACAAGTTGGTATACAATGACATCACTGTGCCGCGACGATGACGATACGGTCGGCCATCTCCGGCGCGTTTCTCTTCCTGGCTCGACTAGCACTCGCGTTGTCATACTGGAGCGTCGCGAAGAATGCAACGTTGCTCGAGTCTTTTCAAAGAGCGACTTTTGAAGTTTCTACGTACCGTGGAGATCCGGAATACATTACGTATCGACACGAGGCTGAATATATGAGACGAGAAGCGGAACGCTTAAGTTATAAACTAGCTTGCGTGCGGCGGCGATGCGAGTGAAGAGGTGAAAAGGCGAAAGGCATTTTATTCGAAAGTTTTTTGTGTATTATAGAGATGTACGTTTCAAAAGCTGCTCCTGAGACCCTACAACTAGAGCTTGTCTTCGTATTCGTTGAGCGGCGGGACGTTCTCCTTGCTACCCTTACGCTTGCGGATGTCCTTGACGAGCTTACCAGACTGCGAATCCGGGTTGAGCGGATCGCTGTTGAGCATATCCCAGTGATCAAACACACACTGCGGGAATGCTTGGCCGGAAGTCGCCGCACGGAGAGTACCCGTGAAACCGAAAGATTCCATGACTGGCAAGTAAGCCTTGATGTTGTAAATCGGGGTACCCGGGCGCTGGGTCTCTTCGATAACCATACCACGCTTTTGCGTAACGGTGGAGTAGATGCCGCCGAGCGCTTGCTCCGGAGCTTGGATTTCAACCAAGTACACCGGCTCGAGGAGACGCGGTTCCGCGGTGAGTGCAGACGCGTACAAGACACGACGGCACGTCGGGATGATTTGACCACCACCACGGTGAATGGCATCGGTGTGGAGAACGACATCGTGGATCTCGAACTTGATGCCGCGCATGTTTTCTTCGGCGAGGACACCTTCCTTGGTGGCCCACTGGAACGCCGCAACGCACGAATCCTTGATTTCGTTGAGGTACTGGACACCCTTACACATATCGACGATGAGGTTCGGGCCGGTGGTGTCCGGACCGAAGCACCAAATCTTCTTGGCGCCGAGATCCTTGTCCCAGCCGTACTTGTCAGCCAAGTAACGACCGCGAGTCTTCGGGTCATCGCGCGGGGTGACTTCACCATTGTCAATGGCTTCAGCAAGACCTTCGTCCATGGCGACGGCTTGGAAGTACAGACGGTTGTGCTTGTTCGGGGACTTGGACATGCAAATGTGGTCCGAGGTACCGTTGACGGTTTCGCGGAAGGACACAACCGGATCGGAGATGCGAATTTCGGCACCACCCATGAAATCTTCTTGGAGATCCTTCAAGCAGATTTCAAGGTGAAGCTCACCAGCACCGGCAACGATGTGCTCACCAGTCTCTTCGATTTGGCACTGAACCATCGGATCGGACTTGGAAAGGCGCTTGAGACCTTCGACAAGCTTGGGGAGATCTTGCGAGTTCTTGCACTCAACAGCGACGCGGACAACCGGAGAGACGGAGAACTTCATCGCCTTGATGGTGTGCGCATCGACATCCTTCTCACCAGTGATGGTGGCGTTCTTTTGGATGAACTGATCGAGACCAACCATGGCGACGGTGTTACCGCACGGCACGTTGTCGATAGCGTCTTGACGACGGCCCATGCACAACACGGTGCGCTGGATAGACTTGATGTACAAATCCTTCTTGTCACCCGGAACGTAGTTCGGACCCATGATGCGCACCTTTTGGCCAGTTTGCACGGTACCGGAGAACACACGACCGAAGGCCAAGAAACGACCCTTATCGGCGGTCGGGATCATCTTGGACACGTACAACATGAGCGGACCGTTGGCGTCGCACTCGCGAATCGCGTTGGCGTAGACGTCATCAAGCGGACCCTCGTAGAGGGTGTCCGCACGGTACTTTTGCGCAGTAGCCGGGGACGGCAAGTGGTAGATGATCATCTCAAGAAGAGCGACATCGGCCGGCAACCAGGTTTGCATGATACGCTTCATCAACGGCTTGCCCATCAAGTCCAAGTCAGCCGGCTTGAGCTTGTCCTTCACTTGAAGCTTTTCGAGCATCGGCCAGAGCTTGTCCTTGTTGTCGTTCATCGCGGCATCGATGACGCGACGGATCGGCTCGTAGCAGAACTGAACGAAAGCACGCATGCACGTCTTCGCGCCAGTGTTCTTCTTGGTCCACTTGCGCTCCTTAGGATCGAAGAAGTTGTCGCCCCAAAGCTTGGACATCATGGCGTCTTGGTCGATGCCGAACTTGGCGGCGTACATCTTCGCGAAAACAGTCAAGGTGAACGCCCAGTTGTGAAGACCAGCGGAAAAGCACACGGTGCCCTTCTCCGGCGCGACTTGCACGTCACCGAGCGCCGCATCCGTGTAGGTAGCCATGATGACGTTCGCATTTTCGATGACCCGGCAAAAGTTTTGGTACGCCTCTTCGCCGTCAAGCATGAGTTCGAGGAAGCAGCGATCGAGCTTGTTCACCGTCATCACAGGCTTAATGCGTTCACCGAGCGCTTGACGAAGCACGGTTTCGGTTTGTACGCAAACACCTTCAACGCAATCAACGACGACCAAAGCGCCGTCGGTGATGCGCAACGCCGCCGTCACCTCGGACGAGAAATCGACGTGACCCGGAGAATCAATCAAGTTGATCAGGTAGTTGTTACCATCACGCGGCACATTCTTCGGCAAGCGCGCCAAATCCGCGTCAGACATGGTGTAGAACAACGAAATACCCGTGGACTTGATCGTAATGCATCGATCTTGCTCGTCTTGACGCGTGTCCGTCAAGCGCGCGTCCCCGGCGTTTTCCTGCGCGATGATCCCCGCCGCGGCGACGAGAGAATCCGTGAGCGTGGATTTACCCTATTCATTTTACCATCCGAACGCGCGTATTTTCGTCAGTCTCACGCATCCGCCTTCGCCGCCGCGTTCGTTCGCCCTCGCGTTAGGGTTCAGCCTCTCCCGTCACCCGCGGTGTCGTAACCCCAATCAGTCGCACCAATCCGTCGCATCGAATCGCGCGTCGCATCGAATCGCCGACGTACGTGATCGACGTGCGCGATCACAGACATGTTACGGATATTCTTGTTGTGATCCATCTGCTTGCGCAGCTCATCGATGGTGAACTATCGCGCGAAAACACTCGTCAGTCGCGCGTCCGTCGCGTCGATCGATCGCGCGTAATCATTCCTCGCGCGCGTTCGCGCGCGCGCGCGCGTTCGCGACGCGCGCGCGGCGCCCGCCACGCGCGCATCGCGTCGAAACATTTGCGCACCTTCACCATGGCGAGCGATCGGGCGGCGTCTCTTCGTCGTCGGCGTGCGCGAGCGGCGCGGAGAGTGACGGCGCGGTGGGCGACGGCGACGGCGGCGAGCGGTGTCGAAAGGTTCGTGTTTTTGTGTTACTCGATGTCGGGAGACGCGCGCGAGGCGGCGCGCGACGGCGACGAGGGCGAACGCGCGCGAACGTCGCGCGCGGTGGGAGACGCGCGAGGTCGCGTGATGGTGCAATATGCACGCTTGAGTCGCGACGCGAGGGCGGCGGTGAGGAAGGAGAGAACGAACCAGATGAGGAAGACGGCGCGGCGGCGCGAGGCGACGGATCGACGCTCGAAGCGAGCCTCGAGCACGCGAGCAATGTGGGATGGAGAATCGCCGACGGGGACGTAAATCGTGCGTTCGATGAGGCAAGGCGTGGACAACGGGGATGTGGACGCGCACGGTTGGGCGTAGACGGTGGTTTGGAAGAAGCACTTGGCGTCGGCGGGGAGGTTTTCGCAGGATGACGTCGGGAGAACGCCGACGGCGACGCGGAGCTTGACGGTGTCCTCGAAGGCAGCGGTGTTTGTGTCGCGCGGAACGTATGCGATCGTCGCTTGACGAAATAGGGTGGTGATCTCGGATGGAGGACCGATGAGATCTATCATGTTAGTTCGGCTCGTGGAGATCAACGGCGCGAGACGCGCCGCTCTCGCGTCTCGCACCTCGAGCACGGTCGAGGATGGGCTCCACATCTTCACCGACATCGCGTAGGCGTCGTAATCCGGGTGAACGTCGATGTCTATGACTCCGGATAGGGCGAAAGAGGTCGTGTTGGGCGTGATCCGCTCGATTTGATTGAGACGATTCTGATCGATCCGAATCGTCGGGGCGTCGGGGCGGTTTCGCACGAAGACGTACGTCGCGTACGGATCCGTGGTCCAACCGTTCGACGTGCTCAGGGACATGCGAAGGGTATCGGGACGTCCAACATTCCAATTCTCCGCTTTCGTACCCATGAGTGACATTTCGACGCCGTAAACGTCTACGCTGGGGATGTTGAAGTAGTCGCGCTCGGGAACGTACGTAAAGCTGCCGCACGCGCACGCGTGACCAATCGCCATGAACGATGACGTATTCGTCGCCCATGCCTGGCATGTCGAGTTTTGCGTGCTCGAACACGCCATCGCACTGAGCTGTGCGTCCGTGTCACCGACAATTTCGCCGTACCTCGGCGCCGTCGTAACCGTCGCGAAGAACGCGAGCGCCGACGACGACTCGCCCACGCATGCCGCGGTGACTCGAATGATCCCGCCTTCGTCTTCACTGACGGTTTGAGTGCGATCGAGCAACGCGCACGGCGTTTTAAGGAAAAACTTCACTTCACTTTGGTCGCTCAGCGCGCCGTGCTCATCGACAACGACGTATGCCAAGGAATCGCTCCCACCGAAGGCAAAGGAGACGTACGTCAAGCACGTCGCGTTCGGCGAGGTGACGTTCGCGCCGGTGCGCAACGCATTCGCTCCCTCCACATCATCGCACGCGTACAGGCTCCCACGTGCTGGCTCTCGAGTGATGTGCACGGAAGTCACACGATCACCGCGGCATAGTGTGGCGTGCTGAGGACACGTCGCGTCGATGTCTTCGACGACGAGCCGCACGATCGCGGGCACGCCGCGATAAGCAATGACGCTCAATCCTGTGGATACCGGTGCGTCGTTCACGTTCGTCACTCGAATGTGAACGAAGGCGCTACCGAAAGCTGCGGTGCCGTCGCTCACTTCGAACTCGAACGAATCGTAATCAAAGAACGCCGTAGCGTTGCCTTCAATCGAAAAATCATTCGGCGCCGGCGCGAATCGCACCGACGCGCTCGCAAGCGAGTGAGGCGCAGAAAGGATTTCGATCGCGTCCCCGTTTGAGTGAATGTCATATAAATGCCCTCGCGTCGGTAAAGATGTGATGCGATACCACACATCGTCGCCGTCTGCGTCGTATGCGACGAGTTCCACGTCCACCGAGTCGTCTTCCTCGCACGTGACGTTTTGCGAAATCGCGAACGGTTTCGAATTTTCCAGCGACGCGTTCGCGGATATCGCTAACTCATCGTCGCTCAGGGCGTAGTCGTATATGTTTATGCCATAAATTATCCCTGCGAACGCGTCATCGCCGTACGCGCCGACGGCGACGCGAGATCTGCTCGCGTTCCACGTGGAGACGGCGTCGCCGCCCGGGCTCTCGGGGAACCCAGCCGCGACTGGAAACGCTTGCGTGCCGTTCAGGAAGAGTCGGATGCCTTGCACGTCGTACACGAGCGCCACGTGATTTAAATATCCGTGCGACAGCCTGGGTATGCCCAGATGCCCTCGACGCATGTGGGCATCCCACGAGCACTCGAACGGGTGCGTCGAATGCGTCACTCGCATCTGCGTCGACAAAAATCCATCTTGAATCCAAATCGACATGTAATATCCCCCAAAGCACCCGGTGTGCGCCCACGACGTCTCGTCGTCGTTCAAACTGAAAACTAAGAGCGGCTGTTGTGCCTCGGGCGCCGTGGCGGTGAAATTCGGAACGATCCGCATCTCGATCGTAAACGCCCCGTCGCCGACGCCGATGAGCGCCATCGCGCCGTTCTCTTCCCCTCGAGACGTCATCATCGCCCGCGACGTCGACGTCGGCTCGAACACGATCCCATTCGATCGCATCGCGCACGTCGCGTCGCCCTCGATCGCGTCGCACCTCGCATCGCCGACGACGTCGAACGCCGCCGCGCGCGCGCCGAGCGCGCACGTCTCTCGTCTCGCCGCGTACGCGCACGTCGGCGTCCCTCCCTCCGCGCCGCGCATCACCGCCACCGCGAGCGCCGCCGCGCGCGGACCCATCGTCACCGCCGCGCCTCCGCGCCGCGCTCGACGTCGACGTCCCATCCTCGCGTCGCCGTCGCCGTCGTCGTCGTCGCGCGCGCCGAGCCGTTTTTTTGGCGTTTCTCTTCCCTCGCCCTCGGTCTCCCGCGCTTCCGCGTCGGTCGCCCGCGTCGCGCGCGACGCGCCCCGCGCGCGCGACGCGCGCCTTTATTTTCGCCCGCGCCGCGTCGCCCTCTTTCGCGCGCGTCGCCGCGCCGTCGCGCGGTGCCGCGCCGCGGACGTCCGCGGGAGACCGAGGGTCGGTCCACGCGCGCAAACAGTCCGACGCCGATGAAAACCGCCATCAGCGCCGCGCGCGATCGATTTCGCGCGGCATAACCTGACCGACGCGTCGATCCGCGCGCGCGCGCACACGCCGACGCGCCGACGGACGCGCCGACGCGCCGAAACGGTCGCGCGACGCGCGCGCGACGTCGGCGCGCGCCGACGCGCGATCGACGACGCGCGACGCGCGCGCGCGACGCGAACGATGTACGAACCGAGCATCCTGCGCCAGAGCCTGCAGTACTCGTGCGACGCGTGCGGCGACCTGCCGATCCTGCGCCGGCGGTGGGTGTGCGAGCGGTGCGAGGATTACGATCTGTGCGAGCCGTGCCACGCGCGACAGCACAAGCGACAGCGAGAGCGCGCGCGCGGACGCGCGGAGAGCGGGAGCTCGACGACGACGACGACGAGCGAGGAGGACGAAAACGGAGACTTCGCGCACGACGCGACGCACGAGATGCGGGCGTTCGCGGTGGAGGAGGACATGGAACCGGTGACGAATGGGAAATTGAGGGATTGCGTGCTGGACGCGGCGTCGAGGTGGTACGTGGAGACGCTGAGGAACGCGAAGCAGGGAGACGCGAACGCGGCGGCGTTGGTGGCGCAAATGTTATTGGTGGGATACGGGTGTAACGCCGACGCGGACGAGGCGTCGTATTGGCAAAACGTCGCGCGGAGCTCGGGAGCGAGGCGCGTGGAGGGGGTGTACGATGAGCTTCCGTGACGAGGCGTCGAGGCGGGGGCGAACGCCGCGAGCGACGCTCGATCGACGCCGGCGAACGACACGACGATGATTTCTAGGAGGTCGTCCGACACCATCGCGACGGCGCGACGGCGGCGCGCGACGACGAACGACGTCGAGCGCGTCGAGCGCCTTCAGACTTAGAGTTGTTTTCATGTAGACGCGCAATTGTTCCATTGAATGGCGCCCGCGCCTTCGCCTTCGCTCGGCGGCGGACGACGACGACGAGCCTCCGACACACCCCCGCGCGTCCCGCGACGACGCGTCCCGCGCCGGACGACGATGACGGTCGCGACGCTCGACGCGCGGTGTCTGCGACCGCCGCGCGCGCGCCGCGACGCGCGCGCGGCGCCGCGGCGTCGACGTTTTCCCGCGACACGGCCGCGATGGCGACGCGGCGTCGACGCGCGACGCGCGACGACGCGCGCGGCGCGCGGCGCGCGCGACGACCGCGGCGACGCGGATTGTTTCAGGTCGCGTCTCGCCGCGATCGTCCTGTCCGTGGCGACCGCGACGACGTTGGGCGCGGCGAGCGGCGACGCGGCGGCGGCGGCGGAGCGCGCGACGGCGACGCGAGGCGAGAAGAGCGCGGTCGAGCGCGCGGACGAAGCCGCGGGCGCGCGAACGGCCGCGCGACGCTTCGTCGCGCAAATCGCGGCGGCGGAGGAGGCGGGATACGAATACGAGGCGTTCGATGGGAAGGCGGCGAAGGCGCTTCGATTCGACGTGCCGAAGAGTTGGGTCAAAGCGATCGATCGCGCGTACGACGATAGCGCCACGACGTCGGGACGGACGATCGCGATGATTGGGAATTTTAAAACTATTGATACCGTGAGTGTGCGTGTGGAGACGGTGAGCCCGGAGATCGCGCAGATGGCGTCGGGCGGAGAGGACGCCGCGGACGCCAGGTCGGTGGCGGACGCGTTGACGGCGAACGAACGCGCGGCGGTGGAAGCGTTGGAGTCGTTCGGGGTGATCGGGGGCGTGGAGAATGGAAGGTCGGGAACGATGGCGTTCGCCCTTATGGACGACGCGCGAGTGAAGAAGGGACCGGATGGGCGCAAGTATTACGTGTTTTCGTACGAGACCGAGGTGTGCCGGGCGAAAATCGAAGAAGGAATGGGAGGGTCGAAAATCTGCGTCGGACCGCAAGGGGACGTGCTCGATAGCATTCAGCGCCGAAGTCGCGTGGTAGTGACGTTTGTGGGCAATCGTGTGGTTAAGCTGCACGCGTCGGCGGTGAGCTCGAGGTTCGACGAGGTCGAGGAAATCATGAATCGCGCCGTCGATAGTTTCGCGCTCAACGTCGTTTGACGAGATGCTTCTAGAACTGATTGATTTTTAAAACAACATCGATGGCTAATCGCACTCTATTGCGTCTGAATTTCTGTCTCGGGGATCACGGCGGCTGCCGTTTGTGTCTGCGTCGGCGCCGCGTCGATGACAATTTCGTCCTCGTCGTCGTTAGCGGGCTTCTTTTTCGGC
>Ga0222715_10002345_pt1 | contig 17414 bp, 23 predicted proteins | sample C33_9DmetaG_FD_165056 | JGI IMG/M metagenome (GOLD analysis project Ga0222715, IMG submission 165056) | Estuarine water microbial communities from San Francisco Bay, California, United States - C33_9D | ecosystem: Environmental > Aquatic > Marine > Unclassified | place: USA: California... | reverse complement strand
CCACCTCTGATGCCATTCTGTGTACAGCATCGGACAGTTGACTCAAACTTTTTGAGGAACGGTACAACACCCGTGTGCTGAACTTCTCCACCTCGGATCTTACTGTTGATCCCACGGATTCTGCCTGCGTTGATACCGATGCCCGCCCTTTGTGCAACATATCTGCCAATAGCCATATCGCTACTAAAGATACTATCGAGGGTGTCATCAACGTCAACAAGGACACAGCTAGCAAATTGTCTAAGTGGAGTCCGCACTCCCGCCATGATTGGGGTTGGGATGTTGATTTTGTGCTTTGAGATTGCATCGTAGTACCTCTTCACATAAGAGAGACGTGTTTCTTTTGGGTATTCTGCAAAAATGGTCAAAGCAATCATCATGTACATAAACTGTGGAGTTTCATATACTCCACCATTGCTTCGATCCTGCACGAGGTACTTATCAACGACCTGACGTAGACCTGCATAAGTGAACAAGAAGTCACGATGATGATCGATGTAACTATCAACTTTCTCAATTTCTTCTTGAGAATACTTGTTGTATATATCAGAATCGTATACTTCCGCCGAAACACAATCCATAATGTGCTGCTCAAGTGTAGGAAGTTCTCTCATCTTTCCGTAAAGTTGTTTACGAACAGAAAACAGAAGTAGCCTTGCGGCAACATATTGGTAGTTTGGGTGGTCTAGATCAATCAAATCTGAAGCAGAACGGATCAGAATTTCCTGAATCTCTGCTGTGGTAATTCCATCATAAAATTGAATTCCAGACTTCATTTCAACTTGACTTGCAGAGACCCCTGCAAGACCCTTGGTTGCCTCTTCAACCATCAAATGCATCTTATCTAGATCAAGTGGCTCAATTCTCCCATCACGTTTTTTTACCTTAGTGCCGTTAGTCATATTTTTTTCCAAGTGTTAAATTGAAGTTTTGCTTTTAAACCAGAGTATATATTAGATTCTACTATAGTCTGAACGTCATGTCCAGATAGAATCATATCGTTAATATCCTTCTCAACTATGTTAGATGGCCAGATAACAACTTTATCTCCTTTATCGATTGTTTTTGATATTCGATTTGTGATTTCTCTATTGCGCGGTTCGTTATCATAGATCCACACAGGATTGCTAATCCCCCAGCGACTAATATCAGCATCAGCTCCGCACATAGCAATCGAGTTGCAAATGAACGTGCTGTCAAATGGTCCTTCTGTAATATAGACTGGAGCATCTGTTCTGATGTTATCCAGTCCGTAGATTTTTGGTGAGTCATCATTAAGCATCACAGTAATGTATTTAACCTTGCTAGGACCTAAAGATCTTCCTTGAAATCCCACTAAACTTTTTTCATAGTAGATGGGAATAATAATTCTAGGTTCCTTATATAAATTTTGGTGATCTACTTCACTAAAAGTTTCTACAAACTTACTAAAGTCTTCAGCAAAGTAAAATTTAGTTGGATCAATACGACGGTTTTGTAGATATTTGGAAGCAATTGGAATCTCGGAACAAAGAGGCAGATTTACTTTGCTTCTAAAAATAGGTTTCTTAAATTCAAAAGTAGGTTCCTCGGCAACAAAGTTTTTGCCAGTATTGCCTTGCTTGAATTTTTCAAGACAGTATTGTTTAAACAATAGAGAATCTAATTGTTTTAAAAAATTACTAAAAGATATATTTAACCCACAATTATGACACTTATAATTTGTGTTGTTCTTTACTTGATAAAAATATCCTCTAGCTTTGTTTTTATTTTTTTGAGAATCTCCACATATTGGACAACGAAAGTTGTAGAGATTATTTTTTACATTTTTGAACTTCTGAAGTCGAACAGATATCAAATTGATGTACTTCACATCAACAAAATCCATAGCATAAGGTAAAGACTTGGTACTATTATAACAGACGACTAAATCTTGTCAATGCAAATTGACGTTATTATCGATGTCCACTTAATAACATCATTATTAAGTGCCCAGAACTGATAGAAGACTTTTGTCTGCATAGGCACACCAGTGCCAACTCTATTGCTATTTAGATGAATTTTGAATGTTAGTAGGGAAAAATGTAGTAACTGCTATTGGCGCTACACATATAACAGCAGCAACTATTCCTGCAGCCATCCATCTAAATCTAGAAAGTTCATCAACTTTCCTTTGAATGACATTTATTCTCTCATGAATAATATTATGGTCTCTTTCACTTTCTTCTTTAAGTTCATCTATCATTTTAATAATCAGAGCATCCGTTTTCATACTCTGCTCAATTCTTTCATCATGTTTCGCAAGAATTTGAGCAATGCGAGAATTTCCTTCTGATATTTTTTGGACGGCTGTTTCTAACTTTTCAAGCATCTCTTTTGAGAGATCCTCATATATGTTAAGTTTAGATTCGAGAACATCTATTTTTGATGAGAACATTGTCCTATCTCTGTTTTCTTAAATCATCCAACCAAAATTTTCTAGACCCTACGGGCAATTTTATATACTTCTTTTTCTTTCTTACAGGAGGATCATCACCAGCTTCTTTTGTTCCAGCAATTTGTCCCCCACCAACATTATTAGTGGGAGACTCTTCTCTAATAAATGATATAATTCTATCAATAATTTTATTCGTCTTCCTGGTCATTGTTATAAATTTGCAATAGTTCTTTCATACAATACATATCAACCTGAACATCATGAAGAACTGTTCTTGGATACTGAGGAAATTTCCCCAAAAAGACTATGAAACTTTTAACACTTGCCCAAAGAGATCTATCAATTTTGAAAAATAGCATTGGTGTTGCTGCTTCTCCAAAAATGTTATAAAGAATAATAAAATGATTAAGGAGAAGATGGGTTTTTAACTGCCCGGTATTTGTATACCTTTTCAATAATCTTTTTATATACTTAAAATGGTTTAAGTCTCTATCAAAATCTTCTTTGGTTACAGCTTGAGGATTTTCATAGTGTTTGATAGCGAATAAAAGAAAGTTTTCTTCATTCAGTTCATTAAATTGCATATTACACTAAAAATCAAACCTCAGATGCAGGTGGGAATGTAGGAGTATTACCAGTTGTGATTCCAGACATAGCAACAAGAACTTCAGACTTAACTCTGAGATTTCCGTCACTATCGTTGTATGTGGTAACTCCAACCCATCCAGCATGGGTCAGTTGATGTGAAGTATTTTGTGAAGCAGTAACTCCTGCTCCTGCAACGCCATACACAAACTCAGAACCCTCTTTACGCTGACTATAGTGTGCGTCAAGAGTAGCAAAAATGGGAGACTCACTTACTTGGAAAGTTGTTGCAGCAATAGCAGCACCACTTAAACCAGCAGTAGATCCAATAGTAAGTGACTGTGTTCCTGCAATAGCAACAATAACAGCATCACCAAAATAAACTGCAGAAGCAGCAGTTCCCTTAATACCAAATTTAATAACGTCGCCTGTTTTTGCAGCGCCAACTTGTCCAAAAGTTGTACCAGATCCAGTTACAACGCCAGTAGAATAATCTAAAGTAACCGTACCATTACTACCTACGGCATCATTATTTCCCCAGAGTGCCATGTTCTTTTCCTGTAAAATAATTTCCTAATTAATATTTATAAAAATAGGAGACCCTAAAATTCGAGCCTCCTATGAACTTTAATAACAGATCAAGCTGCTTCTCTTGCTCTAATAGCCTTTGAAACAACCTCAAGAAGTTGGTCATCCATTTCTGTTTTTGTCAACTTAACTGCTTTGTTAAGAATAACAATACAAATATCGATGAGTTTTTCGCCAAGTTCCTCATTTTCAGGAATCTTAGCAACGGCATCCATAACAATTTTGGATGCTAGTGGGAGAAGAAATGAGAGCATGATAAACCTCTAACCTACTACTAACTATATATCATTTTAAAGATCCCTTGCCATGCTTGGCACGAATCTCTGCTTTTACAATATCAAGTGCAGACTTGCCTTTGCCATACTTTTTCTCAAGTTCCTTTTGAACTGCGGTTTTACCTGGTTTGATGCCAAACTCAGCATTAGAGAGTTTCTTAGCGGGAGGACGATCATATCTGGTGTTTCCGTCAACACCACCACGCTCTTGACGCATGTCTCTTAAACGATCTTCAGAAGACTCATTAACACCTCCAGCAGACTGACCTTCTTTATCAAGAGCTTGTCTTCTCTTTCTAGAAATCATCATATCGATCTGTGTTTTTCTCTTCTGAAGTTGAAGTTCTTGAGGAGACATCGCTGTTTCTGTTGCACCTTCACCAAGTCTCTTACCACCACGTTCAGCAGTTAACTTAGCAGCGATAGCCATCTGACGACGCTTTTCTTTTGACTTACCCTTAAACTGGGGAGCATCGGACTTATAGAAGTCTTTGATGACATCACCCATCTTTTCTTTCTTCATGTTGAGTTTTTCATCAACCTGCTCAGCCTCTTCTTTAGTAACCAGTCCAACAACATTCTTATTTTTCTTAGTCACTTTATCCATGTAAGAAATTTGTTGTTGCTGCTGATCAGCATATCCCTTTCCTTTTGAAGGAGGAAGACGCTTCTCACCAGATCTTCTTTCTACTGCTGCTTCTCTTCTGCTTTCGGTATCTTGACCCTTGACTGCTTCATCAACAGTCTCTTCACTCATTTTTTTCTTTTGCCATGAATCAAGTGCGTCTACTGGACGACCACCCTTAGCAAGAACTTCTTTTTTATGTGCTTGGAATGCAGCAGCGGAATCTTCTCTCTCTTTCTTTTTAGCATCGGCAACTGCTTTTTGAGCAGCTACCTTTTCTCTAGAGATACGATCAAGTCTTTCCGCAGGAGTCTCCTCTTCAGAAACCGCAGCTTTGCCACTGAACTTTCTTTTTTTATTCTTTGCAGTTTCCTTATTAATTTCTCTATTCAAAAGTGCTTGCTTCAGTTTCATTCTCTTGCTCAATGCAGGAGGATTGCCAATAGCATTAGCCATGGTCATTCCAATTCCTTCATCTACCAATGTATCTACTGCTTCATTTCTAATGGAAGAAAGCAAATCGTCTAATTTATTTTTCTTTGCTTTTGTTTTTGCACTTTGAGATTTTTGTGCTGTAGACCTGCTGCTTTTTGGAGTTTTTGTTGCTGCTGGTGCTGCTGTTGAAGTAGCACCAACTTTTTCTTTTCTTCCTACACCCTGTCCACGATAGGGGGATGCACTTCTAGGTTTTTTTTTACCGCTAAAAGTATTTGGGTTATCACGCTCAACTTTATTAGCAAGTTTAGTTGCGCCCTTAGCAACTGCTCTTGCTCCACCTACGACTGCTTTTTTAGCATACTTTTTAATTTTTGCTCTTGCAAATCTAGCAACTGCACTAACTCTATCATCAGCGCGTTGAGCAGCTGTTTTTGGTTTGCGAGTATCGTGACCGTATGTAACAGTTGCTTCCTGAATTGCCGATTCAATTACTTCTTCAATAGTATCTTCATCATATCCTTCCTCAAGAAATTCCTCATATAAAGAATCGACAGCAAATTCTACAAGTGCTTCTTCGTCAAGTTCCACTTCCTCAATGGAAATTAATTCTCCACCAAGTTGTTCTACAGATTCTTTTAATTGTGGATTGATTACAATTTTATTATTTACTTTTTTTTCTTTAATTTTTTTTTGTTCATCAGAATCATCAGAAATAACTTCAGAGAGTTCATGTCTCCAATTAGAGAAACCTTCTTTCTGAACAATTGGTTTAATTTTTTTCTTTCCGTCAGGTGAAGGAATAAACTCACCCATTTCAGTTTCTTTTGGGTCGCTAGTATCTACATCACCATCATTGTCAGCATCAATTCTCTTGACTGCTTTCTTTACAAGACCCTTAAGATCTTTAGTAGGAACTTCGTGAGGAGTATGTGCTTGAGTATGAATTTCTGTTATTTCTGTTTCTTCCTTTCTTGTAGCAATTGCTTTGCCGATTGCCTTACGACGCTTCAGAAGATACTTATCAGTCTTAGTGTTCTTCTTACCATCATTATCCACATCTGCATCTTCCTGACCGACAGGATCAAGCGCTTCTCCCATTTGTCTCTTCTTCGCACGGGCAGCTTTTCTCTCTGCTGCCTTTCTACGCATTTCTGCCTCCGCAGGACTCATACCTTTATCGGATGCTGCTTTGTGTGCTGCGTCTCCAGCTGCTTTCAATGCTGCTTTCTTTGCCGCAACAGACTTGGCAAATCTATCAGATTTTTCTTGATTACTTACCGCTTCACCAGAACCAACTCTTTGAGCAATTCCACCGAACTTTGCTCTTCTTGCCTTACCAGTTGCTACGTTCTCATCAACCTGCTCAACTTCTTCATTATAGTTATCTCTAGCTTTAATATCTGCCATCTTATCGAAACGCTCTTTTTCTTTCTGACGAGTGATCGCAGAGACAATTTTAGAAGACTTATCTTGTGCTTCCTCTTTCTTCTTGCCTCTAGAAGACAAAGAAGTACGTGCTAAATTTCCAGCACGACGATACATTGCACTTTCCTTCTTTTTATCAATGGGTTTGTACCCCTCTTCCTGAGTTTCTTGCGAAGCAATGTTCTGCAAGTAAACCTTAGAGATATCGTTAAGATGATTCATGAGTATAAGTCTGTTTACTTTTTAGCCTTATACTTATTTATGAAATTACGAATATCGAATGTTCCCGTCATTCTCATTGCATATTTTCTATGAGAGTCTGTGCCAATCTCTCTCTGGTCAGCAGGAACTCCTGATGGTCCAGGATAATTTACAACTGCTTCCATTACATCACGAATCCATGATTTAAACATGTATTCTTCTTTTGTCACACAAATCAAATGATTTGTTCCTCTACGAATAATTTTACCAACTAATCCAGTATTTAAATTTTCAACAATATCTCCGAGTTTAAAGATATCACCAGAAACGTAATTATCTCTTAGTCCTTTTGGATCAAACTTAGGAGCGATTTCCCACATTTCAGAAACTTCTTTCTTCTTTGCCTTCAGTTTCATTCCAGTGCGAACTGCATCGAAAAGTGCTTGAGTATCGCCATCATCAAGAGACTTAGGAGTTCCTTTACGGAATGATTCAAAGTCATCATCCATTACTGCTTTACGCATCTTGGATGCGGACATTCCTTCTACACCTTCAGCATCAGCATCTCTAACGCCAGCAGAAATTACACGAATCAATTCAAAGTTATAAAGTTCACCATTGTACTTAGTTGCAAGATTTTCAAATTCGGATTGACGATCAGATCCCACAACAATGTTTACTGCAGCATATCCTTTTTCAGATGCAGCAACTAATACATTAAATATAGATCTCATTTCATCATCATTAATAATATTCTCCGCATAGTCGGGGAACATCTTCTTCATGTATGAAATTTTCATATCGGGATCCAATGGATTTTTCTTTGGATCTTGAGTTCTTGATGGATAAATCTTCAAGTCTCCACCTGCAGATGCTTTCTTCGCAGCAGAAAGAAGTTTTTCATGACCTACAGTAGGAGGATTGAAACGACCAAATGCAACGGTCAAAGTTTCTGAAGTTTGTCTAGAATCCTGATCTCCTTCAACTTCTTTTGATCTCGCCTTTTCTGCAGTCTCAGGTGCAGGTTTCTTAGGTTCTGTTTTAGGTTCTGCTTGTGCTGTTCTTGGTTTTCTTGTTGGTTCATCTTTCACCTTTGGTTTCTTTTTATCTACAAAAACCAACTTTCCCTTTTCAGTGGTCGCCACAAAGTTTCCACGAGTGTCTAACCATCCACCGTGTCCATCACTCTTAAGATTTAATTTTCTTGCCTGTGCAGACGCCTGTGATTCTGCCTCAGTTAGAAACTGGAAAAAACTTTTCATGTATATAATTGGTCCTTATATTATATTTAGTGTTTACCTAATCCCAATATTCAACACTGAACTTCATTGGAGTTGCCATTGGTGTAGATTCAAATTTAAATCTCATTTTTAAAATTCTTTTGTTTGATACCTTAATGCCAACACTAGTTTGACCTAATTTTTCATATGTCACTCTGCCATTAGAAACAAGTGATCTAAATGCAGAACTATTCAATGGATCAGTAACAACTGCATTATACGCATTTTGAGTTGTTCCCCTCCCAGTAACTTTAACAAATCTAGGAAGTCTTATTACGTCATAAAGATTATTAAGACAGTAGTATTTTACATCAATATCTCCTGCCGATTGCAGTCCTTTAATCAAAACATCTTGAAGTCCGGCATACATATAATCATTAGCATAACCAGCAATATCTTTTTGTATTGTTTCACTTTCTGCTTTTATTTGAGTTTTTCTTGCTGATGCAACAGAAGAATACTTTGGATGCATATTAAGAAAATGAGTTGTTTGCTCGGATATAAAGGTTGTTAATTGAGTTCCACCCAAAAGTTCTTTTTGTATCTCATTCATTCCCTTATTTTTAAAGGGTGCTCTTCCTGTTGGACTTCTAACGGATTTAGCAGACAATCCCAAAAAATTGTCAACATTAGTAGATCTATTAAATTCTACAAGCAAATCTGATGGATTATTTTTGCTTATTGCTTCAAATCTAGGATTAATATCAGTAAAAGAAAAATCTGCTCTAGCAGTCCAGTGAACATTTTTTACTCCACCACCATATCCCAATTCTGATGCTTTTTGTAAAAAGGCATCTTTCATTGAATATGTTTGACCAATTCTCCAAGTTTGCTCATCTTTGTTTACACTCGATTTTCTAAGATCATAAGTGGGTTTTGCTGCTTCCATGCCACCCGTCCATTCACCATTATTCAATATAAAACCAAGGTGTATCTCGTTTAAATCCGCTCCTGGTGTATTTGATGCCATTTCAATACTTTCTTTTCAAGTATTTAGAATGGAGAATAGCGGACTCGAACCGCTGACATCCTGCTTGCAAAGCAGGCGCTCTACCAGACTGAGCTAATTCCCCAGAAAACCCCGAAGGGTCAATTGGATTCTACCACAGAAGTGATAGCATTGTCAAGGTCTGTAATGACTTCGCGGATTTCAAAAACACGCTCAGGAACATATTCAGTTCCATATCCTTTCTGGGCATCAAACAAAACTTGACGGACTGCCGCTGCAGCACGAACGGGCATTTCAATAGTTACTTTGTTCATAATTTACCTCCAACAATTCCATCATTCATTACTCTACTCATTTCTTCTGGCCATCCTTCTTGTCTACCTTTTAGATAAAATCGAGTTCCAGAAATACACTGATCCTCAGTCAGAGCAGTTACCAATTCCTCGCCGTCTTTTGCTGCACTGTGCCACAAACCATACTTAGTTTCGTAAACACGAAAGCAATCATCAATCCAATTGATTTCAGAGATTTCAGGATGTTCTTTTCCAGTTTCTTCTGTCACAGATCTCCCTCTTGACGATTTTCAGAGTAATGGACATCAAACTCACCACCAGGATAACGTGCTTTGAGTTTGTCCACGTTCATCTCAATCACTTCATCAAAGGTGGTATCAAGTGCCATACATGCCTGAGCAAGATACCAGCAGATATCGCCCAATTCACGCTTCATGTGAAATGCATTTTCTTCATTATAAGGTTTACCTTGAAGGATAATCTTTTTCACAACCTCGGTAAACTCTCCTGCTTCTGCAGTCAAACCAAGAGCAGCAGTGAGGAGACGAGGAACATCTGCGCCGTCTTCCAGTTCAAGGTTAGTAATGGAAGTCATCAGAGCAGCCAAGTCAGAACTAGGCATACTTGTAGTTCCTTTTACAAACTCAAGATACTTTACAGTGTCGATTGTTTTTTCAACAGTTTTAGTCATTAGAATTTAAATCCCTCAAAGGTTTTCTTTGCTTTTGATTCCTCATAATCATACTCTTCTTCAACTCCATTGTCAATAATGTCGTTCTGAGCTGATTGCTCGCAATCATATAAACGCATTTTAGCGCGATCAATACCAACTACGAAACGTTTAAAAATAGTTGGATCATTATAACGATTCTTAAGTTGTTTTACCATAATCTGTCCAAGCCCTTCAAGGTCATCAGTAGAAATAAGGGCAAACATAAGATCAGCAGTAGCAGGGAGACCAAAGGACTCGCTAGTATCAGTAAGTTCAACATCACTGCTACCATAACCAGAACGAGTGGTCTGCGTGGCAGAAACGATAGGGACGTTTGCTTCAACAGCCAACCCTCTAAGCTCTTCAGCAATAGCTTTGATATACGAATATGAATTGACAGTGCTGTTTCCGCGATACCTAGAGGAAGCACATATATTAAGGTAATCGATGAAAATAATATCAGGTCTAAATGACTTCTTAAGTGCAAGTTCATTAAGAAGTGATTTAAAATGTCCACTGTGGGCACTAGCGGTAGGATACTCTTTAATTATAAGAGTTCCTTGAGTCTTCTTTGCAAGATTAGTTACTTTGTTCTCGAACATCACTTTCGGAAGTTCTGAGATTTCTTGGATTGGAACATTGAGAAGATTGGCATCAATTCGTTCAGCAATTCGTTCCTCTGCCATCTCAAGTGTGATGTAGAGAACGTTTTTTCCCTGCAATAAAACGGAACTAGCAACGTGGCACATGAATAGAGACTTTCCGACGCCCGTACCAGCAAGAGCGATGTTGAGAGTCTTGTTAGGCAAACCACCTTTTGTAATCTTGTTAAAGAATTCAAGATCAAATGGGATTTTCTCCTCTTTTCTATGATATGTTTCGTAACGTTGTTCATAGTCTTGCAGATAATCGTGACCAATGTGAGTATCAAAAGAAACCGCGAGAGCATCGGAAAGAATGCTTGGGATAGAGTCTCTACCTTTTTTCTCATCCTTTCCATCAGCAAGAGCAATGGATTCCATCAGTGCTAGGTAAATAGCACGATCCCGACACCACTTCTCAGTAGTATCAATTAACCAATCAAAATCAGTAGGAACATCCTCAAGGTAACTGATAAACTTTGTAATCTCAGTAAAAATTGTGTCATTAATATCTTGACGTTTTTCTACTTCGATACAAAGAATTTCTTTACTGGCAGGTTGATTGTATTGCTGAACAAAGTTAAGAATTTCCTCAAATACAATTCTTTGCTGAGAATCTTCAAAATAATCTGGTTTAATAAAAGGAACTACCTTACGTAAATACTCCTCATTATAAAGAAGATTTCTTAGAATTAGGATTTCAACTTTGTCCATTGGTTTTGCAAATTATCTGGAGAATGTGGCACATCAAATACAAAGGTGATTCGTGTTTCATCACCAGTGTTAACTGTACCATGAGGTAGTTTGTTATTGAACCAGAATAGCATACCTGGTACAACATTTAAAGCCTGATTTCCAACAAAGTAACGATATGTTCCTTGAATGGACAAATGATATCTATCTTTATTGAGATAGTATGTTCCTTCGTCGATGTGAGCACCTACGATTCCATTTGGGGGCAGAGAAAGAAAACCACATCTACGAATATCAGAGAAATACTGGTTTAAGTATTCTATGACTGCAGTGTGGTTATTATATGCAGGAGTTTTGATGCAGATCTCACTATCACCAACATATTGTCCTGGTTTTTCTAGTCCTCCCATAATCAACTGCAGAACATCTACAGTTGTAAGGTATTTGTGGGGATCCTGAACGTCTGTGTTGTCAAGAGTTTTTTGTGATCCCCAATCTGATTTGTATTCATCTAACTGTTTTTTTATTTTAGATACATCTATATCAGTTTTTAGGAGGATTATGTTTTGTTGTTGGTTTGAGGTATTTGTCACTTTCAGGTTCCGTAATTAAAGTCATTCCACTTTCTTTAAAGTCTTTGCTTTTGTCTACTTCTTTCTTTTTGGGATTAAGATCCATAACTGAACTCCTGACGTGCTATTTTATCTAGTTGTTCCATAACTTCTGGAGTGAAGTATGTTTCTGGTTCTTTAAGAATTTGCTTGGCATAGATTTTCTTACCATCTATCTCATAGCGACCTGCGACATTCTTCCAAAGTCCACCAATCTCACCGAGTTCAAGAAGACCGTAATAACGATCAAGACCACGCTCATCGTAATACAGACGTACCGTAACATCCTTATTCTCCTTACTCAGACGCGACTTAGCAGTCTTAGCTTTGATAAGATTGCCGACCACTTCTGTTCCATCCTTTTCTTTTTTCTTGCTAAGATAGATGATTGTAGACGCTGCGTATTTGAGTCCAGAACCTCCGCCCATTTCTTTTGTTGGTACATAAGCTCCGATGACATCATACGTGTGATTCGTGACAATGAGTGGAACATTTGCCTGTCCTAGTTTAAGAGTTAACATTCGGAATGCACCTTTAACAAGTTGTGATTTAGTCATGTCACGAACTTGTTTGTCATTCAGTGCATCAGTAATTTCTTTCTCAGTAGAAAGCATACCAAGAGAGTCTAACACAAACATACAAGGTTTGCGTTCTTCTACAGGTTTTTTTAAGTATAAGTCTACTGCTTTGAGTGCCTTTGTACGAAACTCTTCAATAGTAACAACATTAACAACCACAAGACGAGAAGTATCAATTCCACGGGATTCTACAAGTGATTTGGTAATAGCGGCTTCAGTATCAAAATAGAGACAATAACCATCGGGATTGGTATCAAGAAAATTCTTAACAACAGCGAGTGAGAAGAAAGTCTTTCCAGTAGAAGACTCTCCAGCAATAGCAGTAATCTTATTCCCAGATACACCACCAAATATGCTACCTGAAACCAGTGCATTAAAAACGTATGAACCCGTGTCAACATAAGTCTCTGTTTCGTCAATATCTGATGCTAACTTAGTAAAGTCATCACCAATCTCTTTTACAATATCTTTCAGAAAGTCCATAAATCACTCAAAAATATAATGTGGGTTTTGAGACTTAAACATCTCCACCTGTTCTTTAGTTTTAAAGAACTTAAAGAGTGTTGTATTTGAATGCTCTTTAAGTTTATATTTTACTTTAATCATCACGCTACCATCCCATACTGTTCACGAAGTATTTTTTTATAAGGTAAACCTTGCTCTCTTAGTTCCTTTACTAGTTTGAGTTTTTGAAACAATGCAGTGTCTCCACCAAGAGTCATTGCATTAATAATAGTATTCAGTTCTTCATCGTTAATAGGCAAATCCATTAAGCAAAAAATAGTTCAAGGTTTACGGTTTTTTCTACACTCCACCCAATAGAATCAAGAATAATCTTGAGTGGTTCGAGAAATGCTTTCTCAAATTGTAAGTCATAGTCTATGTATTTGTCAAGATTGAGTTCCTTTGGAAAATCTTGAATAAATGAAATGACATTCTCATGAATCGTATTTGGTTTCTTAAGATAAACAAACTTGATCTTCTCACCATTTTGAATGGCAGAATACTTATTAGTAAGTTTGTTCTTCTTAATATAGTGATTAAACAAAAGTGCTCCACGAACGTGAATGGGAGTTCCCTTTACATAAATGTCTGACGAAGATTGATACTTCTGAACATCAGATGCAGAGCGAGGGAATGAAATATTTTCTGCTGGAAGTTTTTTAAACTCCTGTCTGCATTTATCAATGAAACTAATCATATCGTCCTCGGTTCCACTCATCATAATACCAAAAGATTCTTTGAGCATTTTACGGCAAGGCGCTGGAGTAGAAGACTTAATTGCTTCAATACCTTTGATTTTAAGTTTTGGTTTCTCATAGCGAACACCTTCACTATCCCAAACACTAAGAATGTAACGCTTCTTCGCAGTCCAAATACCACGTTCAGCAATACACTCACGCTTCATAATCATTTTCTGTTCGTATGCGTTTGCGTAGTCAGCCAATTCTTGGTAAGAACCTTCAATATACTTTTCGAGTTCCATCTGACAGATCTTATCAAGGAACGTGACAATGCCTTCAGTAGTTTTCTCTCTTCCCTTGTATACAGTCTCAACCAAAGGACCCATATTGATATAAAGAGAGTCAGTATCAGAAGCAATAACATAATCTTCATCATCCGTTTTAAGAACTTTGTTTAGGTATGAATTTACACGATTCATAATCCACTGAATAGAAACCTGTCCAGAGAGAGTAATCGCTTCAGCATTTGCAAGTTTGTAATAACGGAAATACTGATTACCAATCGCACCATAAGCAGAGTTCAATTGAATCTTACGTGCCATCTGAATGTTATTACAGCGGGCAATCTCTTTTACAAGTTCCTTATTCTTTGTCCTCTCATACTCTTGCTCTGCCGCAAGCATCTTCTTTTTGAAGATTACACGTTCATTATAAATCTTCTCCATCAGTTCGGGAAGGAATCCACGCACGTCTTTGCGATACATTGCGCCATTGGCACAAATCGCATAGTCTTTATAGAGTTCAAAGTTAAGACTTTGATTCAGGATTTTATCTACCGAAACTGTTGGGTGCTTTTCTTCCACAAGAGTTTCTGGTGAGATGTTGTACATCATAATCAGGTGTGGATATAGTGAGTTCAAGTCAAAACTCACCACCCAATCATACATTCCAGGAATTGGTTCTTTTACATAAGCACCAGCATACTTTTCATCTTTCTGCGTCTTATTCTTTGGAGGAATAACAATATCCCTTTTCTTCAAATAGGTGTAGATAATATTATCCCACATACGAACCTGATAAAACACATCGGCATAATTCACTTTAGCGTCATATGCCATCGTCAATGCTAACTCAATCAGTTTCATCTTGTCTTCCAATCGATCAACAAGTTCCACGTCAACGATGTTGTACTCAATAAACTTCTGCCAACCTTGAGTATAGAAGTCTTTGAAGGTATCAAACTCAGAGTGATCTAGTTTTTTCTGTCCCAACTCTACTTCAGCAATATAATCAAGACGATATGATTCCTGATTTGTGTAGGTAAACTTCTTATACAAATCAAGATAGTCAAGTTGAGTCAAACCGCCCACATCAAAAGTAGTGTGCTTTCTACCTTTGATATATGTTTCACCTTCTGTCACAAGTCCCCAATTAGAGAATCGCTTCATTAGTTTCTCACCAAGAACACGATTAAGTCGCTTACAGATATAAGGAATATCATACAACTGAATGTTCCATCCAGTAATCACATCAGGTACATTCACCATCCAATAGTTGATGAAATGACTCAACAACTCATACTCGGAAGGACAGTGATGATACGTCAAGTCCTTACGATTATGCTTGAAAGGTTTAACACCCCAAGTAATAATTTCCTTTGTTGTATAGTCCTGAATAGTGATTGCAAGAATCTCTTCAGAGCAAGATTCCACATCAGGGAATCCCTCTTCAGAGGCAACCTCAATATCCAGAGTTACAAGTTTGATTTTACTAATATCAAACTTAATTTCATCCTCTGGATACTTCTCAGAGATATACTGATAGATATACCTGTCGTTACCGTAGATTTCAAATCCATCTACGCCTTCATACTTACTATAAAACTCACGACAATCCCGAACAGTGCCAGGTTTAACTGGTTCAACCTTTTCTCCACTTAATGTTCTATACTTAGAATCTTTTTTAGTCTTCACAAAAAGAGTTGGGAAAAACTCATCCCTTGTCTCAAATCTTTTACCATTCTCTACGCCACGAACCAAAAACTGATTCCCAATCAACTGAACATTAGTATAGAAACGTTGTGTCATTCTTTAATCAAGTCCTCATATTTTTCAAGTAGAGTTGGAGTTGGATCTACAAGTGTAAGAATCTTTTCCGAACTCATCATAAATGTATCTTGCTTTGTGTAATCAGAAAGAAAAGGTTCTAGTGTCTTATCTTTAGTTACAACGAATGGTTTAACCAATTTACAATCTGGTTCTCCAATATCAGCACCAACTTCTTCAATCTGAGTTATCAGAATTTGATTGTTCATCAGTACTAGCACTTTGATCATTTTCTTGTCCATGACTCAATACGTCCTCCACGTACATTTCTTTAAGTTTATCTTTTGGTTCTACAATGGTAACAACCCAATCAGCAGGAACGGGAATAATTTTATCAGCAGACAATGGCATCCATGGATAAAGAGATACTTGAAATGCTGATTTTTGTGTTACTTCTGTTTCTTCAGTCAAAACCTGAGAATCTCTAATTTTGATGATACATGGTTTGCTGAGAAGATATCCAATCACTCTACGTTCTTCATTTTCTCCAGCAACCATTTCTTGAATATCGGAAATAATATCTTCTCCCGATTTCAATAGCAAAAGTTTAATCGTCATTGTTGCCTCATACCTCCATACATTTTACCAATAAAAAAAGGAGGAGTCAACCTGGATTTTGCCAGGTGCTCCTCGCGCCGACGATATTCAAATCTATTTATTCTCCACCATCTCCACCGCCGCCATTACCACCATCACCATTTCCACCAGCACTTGAGCGACTTCTTACAGGAACTGCTTTTCCACTTGGAATTTTTTTAGACTTTCCTTGAGAATAGACAGTATGAGGAACTGCTCCATAATAAGCGATTTGTTGAAACTCATCGAAAGTTTTCATTTTTATTTTTATTTAGAGATAATCCTTTCGTGCATGATGCTCTGGGACTATTTTCCCAAGTACGATCCGTAGAAGTCCGTCTTCGAATACAACTTCCCTGACTTCTGTGTCGTCGGATAGAGTCCACGCTCGTTTAAAACTTCTGCTAGCCACTCCCTTGTGGATAAACGTCCGTTCCGACTCTGTATCTTCTTTTTGTCCTTCGACAAAAAGTTTTCCATACTCCGTGAAAACATAAACCTCTCCTTTCTTAAATCCCGCCAGTGCAATTTCCAAGTGAGATTCCACGTTATTTATTTGCACCAAGTTATATGGAGGATAATTAGTTGTAGTTTCGTGAAGATTAAACAGACGATCAAAGTATTCGTCCATTCCAATGCTGTTCTTTGTGATCCTGTCCATCAAGGCAGGAAGATCTGCAGCAGTATAACGCTGAATGTTCATTATTGTAGCTCCTTAAAATAAGCGAGTTTGTGTTTTGTGGACCCCGAAGGCATCCAATACTATTTAACCATAAAACGAAAAAGAGAGGAACGGTGAAAACCGAACCTCTCTTTAGGGTGTTCCGACTTTTGTAGAGTGCCGCACGAAAGGCACATTTTTATTTATTCGGATTCTTCTACTTTTTTCTTCTTCGCACCAATATTATATTTGGTTTCCAGAATCCAATCGCCCTTATCCTTATAAGCAAGGACTTTGATTTGATTCAGTGGAGCAATGTCTTGAATCTTGGTGGCATCCACAATTGTAATAAGACCCCAATCAGCAAGAAGTTGGGCAATACGATTACGGCGCTGAACATCATTCACGGTAAGGTTTGCGTGCTTACCATCAAGGGCAAACAATTCCTTAAAGTGAACGAGATAGTATCTGCCTTGCTTATGAAGAATATGGCAAGACTGATAGATTTTCTTTTCCTTTCGTGATGCGACTCCAATACGAGTCAAAGTTTCGCGTACTTTCAAAAAGTCATCGGGTTC
>Ga0222715_10002344_pt1 | contig 17414 bp, 23 predicted proteins | sample C33_9DmetaG_FD_165056 | JGI IMG/M metagenome (GOLD analysis project Ga0222715, IMG submission 165056) | Estuarine water microbial communities from San Francisco Bay, California, United States - C33_9D | ecosystem: Environmental > Aquatic > Marine > Unclassified | place: USA: California... | reverse complement strand
TTTCTTTCCAATGAAACCTTTTTTCACAAGTTACACAAGTACAATATCCTGAATGGTCTGCATTAGATAGTCTTACCCATTGACTAAATACCACATCCAACTTCTTAATGAGTTTACTTCTTATTGGTTTTTTAGAAGTTTTAGGCATTATTTAGTTAAATCTTTTTCATTCATATGTGCTTCTAATATATAACCATCTAAAGGACTTATAATAGATATAGCTTTATATATTTTTCTGCTCATATTTTTTACACACTTCTTTTCAGAAGGTGTAGAATCAATACCTAAATCAGCGTACATATATGAATCTTCCATTAGTAATTCATCTACCTTTTTTTTAACTGACCAAGTTTTATAACTTTGTATCTTTTTAATTTTTTCTTCTGTAATCATAATATTTTATATTAGTTACATAATTTAAAAAACTATATTTACATAGTTTCCCACTAACCCACCAAAGTTACTTGATTTTTTTTTAAAATGTAAACTTTTTTAAGTATAACTTTTTAACAAGTTATTATCTTCCTTGTCCTCTATACCCTTTTGTATAGTTTTTAGAAGATTTTAAGTGTGATTGTTTTGACTTTGCGTGTACGTTAGGTCTTTTAACCTTTGGTTTCTTTTTATATGCTACTATCTGCTGCTTTGCCATTACTTTACTTTGTCTTTAATCTTTTCGTAAGTTCTTAAACCACCTAATCCCAACATACCTAATAGTACTGTCATTAAATGTTCCATTTGTAAAGCAGGGGGTACTGTTTCGGGTTTAATAGCCCAAATAAATAAATCCCTTACGACAAAGTTATATGCTAAAGCTACACCACAAACCCAACCAATAAAAGGTCTCCAACCTGCTACAAATACTGTACGGTGTTGTGCTTCAAGTTCGTTAATCTTTGTTTGTATTTCTAATAGCTGATTAGGGTCAAGTTCTTTACCCTTTATAGCTTCCCTTATATCCCAAGCTAAATTACCTGCTACAGACTTTCTACCTTCGCCACCTTTTAATAGACCTAATAGTATTTTCCACATAGTGTACTGCCTGTTGTATTAGTAAGTCCAGATAACATTTGTTGGTTTACTGGGGTCATCATCAACGTGGATAAATGACTTTGCAATACCGATTCTGTTAAACCCACTTCTAATAAGGGCATTAACAATAGTCCATCTTTCTTTACCACTTGTTGCTGCGATATCTGCTGCGTGTCCTGTGAGGTGGGCTGAATCTGCAACTCCTCCAACTTTGGCATTGTGTTCCTTTGTTCTATACCCTGAAGTAATTTGGAATCTGATATTAGCGATTGCTCTTGCGTTGTCAAGTTTGGTAAGAAACTCTGAATCCATATTAACCCCTGAATCAGGTAAATCAGGAGAAGCAAACTCTGATAGCGAAAAATAAGTATAATTCATTTGGTTAACTCGCCTAATATAACTACTACTAAAAATATATGGACTATAATCATAATCTGTTTATGACTTTTCCATTTACCTAAATACCAAGTTTTAGCTTTGTCAATCATCTGACCGCCTATTTCTTTTATCTTATCCATTACTTTCTTTTATCTACTTTTAAATATTCTAAATCTTTCATAAAGTCACGCATCTCTAAAGTAATTGTTCTTACTTCAGCTTCTAATGCTCTTTGTGCTTTCCAAGTGTATTCCTTTTCGTTGTACTTTAGCTTTTCTACATCAACAGTATTAGCTTCAATCTTTGCGCTTAATGAATAATACGAACCTACTATAGAAGCAAACATAGCTAATAAAGTAACAATTTGAGGAACACTAATTGAAAGGTCTGCTTTGCCATCTCCGTTAATATCAATTTTTGCCATCCTTTTTTCTTTCTTTAAGTTTTTCCTCTATTCTTAATATTGTAAACACAATCGTAAATAATAAAACTATCGTAGTTAAAATACTATTGATAGCAGTAATCCCTAATGCTACTGATAAAAAACTCGCAAAGTATATCTTCAAATCAGTCATTTTAGTATCTTGTATCTACAGTTCCAGTCGCATAAAAAGTATAACAACATCCGGTATAATTCCAAAAAGTATATCCACCACCATAACTAGGCGAGTGATTATTTACACCTAATTGACTTGGCCAAGAAGGTGATGGTTGTGGACCTGAATATGAACAATTTGCAGGTGCGCTCATTCCTCCGGCTTGGTAAGAAATATCATTAAATCCTGTATAATTTGCATTATCAAGGTTATTATTATATAGTTGTGCATAGTGTGTTACCCTTTGGCATAACCTAGCTCCTGTATCATTTCTTTTATAAGTCCAAACTTGATAATTGTGATATCCACTTGATACTCCTGACCCATATCCACCGCCTTCCATATAGGTAGAAGCACTCCAACTTGTAGAATATCCATAGGTAGGATGATTATATTGAACGTAGTAATCAACCGCAACTACTTGATTAGTATTCAATGTATCTCCATTATGTCCAACGATTGTAACACTAGTTCCATTGTCTTGGCTAACAGGTACTGCTGCTTGACTTGTTGCTGAGGTTGTAGCACCTCTACTTTCTCCTGCTGCATTTATAGCATACGCTGCACAATAGTAAGTTGTAGAAGCACTTACACCTCTATTTAAACTAAATGCTCCTGTACCGCTGCCAGATGAATATTTAGGGTTAGAAGTAATATTAGAACTTGTACCGAAATAGAAACCTCTTTGAGTAACAGTTCCACCTCCATCCGAAGTAACATTACCATTCAATGTCATACTGGTTACGGTTACTCCTGTTATAGCATTTGTTGTTACACTAGGAACAGTTACAGATGAATAACCGTAAAACTCCTGCAATCCGTGGGGTTCTGATTTTCCTGCCCCTACTGACAATGTGCTTAAAGAAACATTAGTTCCTAAAGAACCATTAATTTCAAAATTTACATCGCCATTTAATTTAATTTCTCCGCTTCCAACTACTGCCATATCTTAAGCATCTACTACCTCATCAAAAGAAGGTAAGGTTTTTACATAATTATAAGCCCACGCTATTGGGTTGGGCATTAATTGCTCTAAACTATCTAGGTAAATCATTTCACTAGCTTCCTCCATTAAATGATAATTATTAAAATTAATTTTTCTATCATCTTCATTTTGGAAAATATAATACATAATATTTACTCTGTATCTTTTTCCATAAGTTTCATCTATTTCTTCAGGTTGATACAAAACATCTTCTAAGTGAATGGCAATAGCTTTTATAACTATATAGCAATTTTCCAATATAGTATCGGCAACAAATTTATTGTGTGATTCTAATCGTGTAATTGTTTGCCCTCTTAAATGATAATCCGGATGCGATTCGTCTGAAAATTCCATTGGTATTGTTACCTCAACTTCTACAGGGTCGCCTGGCGCATAGTGTCCAATCTTATATGTTCCTTTAAGTGCCATATTTTATCGTTTTTCTAATTTTTCTACTTTATGAGATAATTCTTTAACCGCTTGAATTAATACACCTATTAAACCATTGTAGTCAACAGTAAGTGTTTCCTCTTCGCCTTTTTTTAATCCTTTTTTGGTTTTAACTAATTCAGGTAATACTTTTTCTACATCCTGTGCAATTACACCGCCCGATTTCTTACCATCTTTCTTCCAAGTAAATTGTACACCTTTTAATTCCTTAATGGTTTGAATGGCATTTTTATAAGTGGAAATATCTTCTTTTAACCTTTCATCTGAAGATACAGTAGTACTTGCTGCTATAACATCGCCTTCAACGTGCAAATCGCCATCTGCTTCTAAACGCATTTGGTTTAATCCATTTACATAGAAGTCCATTTGGGTATTATCTGTCCAAGTAATATAATCAGTAGAATCTAAACCTATTGTAGAAGCAAAAAGACTATTGAATGTAACGTCGTCACTTGTGCCTAAATCTAATCCTTCTTTTGCGACCAATGGTGTTACACTAACCCAATTAAGTCCATTCCCTTTAACAAAATAATTTTGGTTTGGGCTTAATGAACCCAAAGTATCTCCAGAACCATAGTTGTAAAGATAATCTACAACTGCTGCACTTGTTGGAATTGTTGTGTCATTGTCATTTGAATGAATCCCCTCAGCTTCTGTTACTATTGTAGTGGGTGCTATTTTTGCAAATGATACACCGCCATCCTTAACTTCTAATTGGTTACTTCCATTGTAGTCAATAGTAGTCGCATCTACTGAAGGAGTAAAAGAACCACCACTTACCCAATCAAATCCACCCGTTGCTGAATCATAAGATAAAACATCGCCATCGTTTGGAGTGTTTGTAGCTTTTAAGTTATCTTCATCTACTACATTTGATGCAATAGTTAAAGCACCCGAGCCTGTTACTTCCCCTGTGTGAGTAGCATTGTATAAATTTGTAGTTCCTTCAGCAATATCATCTGTATCTAATACGACAACTCCTGTTTGACTATTTACACTTGTTACTAAATTAGTATCATCCAACAATGCAGAAAGGTCTAAAGTGAATGTAGAAGCATCGTCACGAGTAAAAGTAACAATACCTGTTCCTGCGTTTAAAGTTCCACTAGCTATTGCTCTAGCATCCTCATCAAGATATGCTGAAATATCTATTGTGCTAGTAGTACCATCTGCTTTAGTAAATGTTATAATATCACTAACTAAAGATAAAGAACCTGCGCTATAAAGTTCTGTAAAGTTGTCGTTTGCTTTATCGAATGCAGTTCTTAAAGGGTCTCCTGTACCATCGTTAGCTACTGTACCGATATTAATTACTTGTTTTGCCATTTTATTTTTTTATTAAATATCTTTATTCATTTTATTATATTCCATTATCTGCATAATAAATATTACTATCAGCAGTAAATAAAGTGCTATCAGCATAAATTATAGAACCTGCAGCAGTTCCTGGATAAATAATACCCCAAGAATTAGCCTCATTAACATTACCCCACCAAGACTCGGGATAAGATGCGCCCCAGCCTATGTTATTTTCTCCCCACCAGTCGCTAATTACTGCCATTGTTTTTCTTTTCTACTTTAGTTAAAAACTGTTTTAACTTTGTGATATTTATTGCCTTTGGCTTGTATTTACTTCTTAAAGCACCCATCCGTTGAATAAACTATCTTTAGAGGGATAAACATCCTCGTTATTATTTGTATTATACTCTGGAAAAGAACTTATATTATATGTAACGTAATCTATCATTCTTCTTGTATAATATTCAGCAAATTCTCTTTCTTTATTTACTAAATAATCAACCTCACTTTTACTTACTGATTCTGAATTTTCGCTCTGATGCTTAAATATGCCTCCGTTTTTAATCTGATAAGCGGCAAAAGGCAAGTAATCTATCATTGCATAATGAATGAGCATTGGTTGTAGATAGGTATTTGTTAATGTTAAATAGCTTCCTGCTAAACTTCCTGCTAAAATATCGCTAGAAATTTTGTTATATAAATCACTACCAATATAGTTTTTGATATGTATTTCTTGTGCAATTTTAATAAACTGAATAAACTTATCAGTATCTACATTACCATCTAATATAGTATTTTTTACTAAATCAGTTCTCGATATGAATAGTGCGGTTGCCATTAGCTATCTTTTTTTTCAAATCCCTTTTCTTGCTTAGTTTTCCAGTTTTTTGGTTCTAAAAATCCTCTGTTCTCTTGGTCACGAGTTCTTTTAGCTACCTCAGACTCATTTTTAGGTGGTTTTAAGCCTTTTTTCTTCGCTTCGTTAACACTTATCTCACTTTTTGGATTTTTAACGTCAGGAGCAACGTCTATTGCCATATATGTTTTTCTCATCCAGTAATGTCTGCAAGAACCACCTCCTTTGTAAAGCCAAATATCATAAGTGTCATCTCCTCTTGGACCCCAACCTTTATTTACAGGCATTTCAGACATTTTTATAATATCTTCCTTTCTGTAAATCTTTCTAGCTTTAACCATATTAGTACAAAAATCTCTACTTTCTTCATCAAATTCTAAAGGTGCATATTGATAACGTACTTTAAACTTCATATTATCTATTTGAGTGTCTTGCTCACTTTCTGCATTAGGTCTTGCTATTCCTGTTGTAGCTAAACCTATCATCTTATCTAATACTTCTTCTTGGTCGTAATCAACCTCTCTTTCATCGACAAGTACCCAATTTTCTAAATCTTCATCTTCTCCTAAATCAGATAATGCAGTAAAAACTTCATCACTAACAAATTCGTAATGCTTAGACATTTTTACTCCTGTTTCTTCTTCTATTTGTTCATCACTTACTTCGTCAATAATATCTTCGTTAAATTCTAAAGGTTGTAATGTTTCAAAATAAAGTTTCAATGCTATACCATTGTAAGATAAAATATCGTCAAAAGCATCTATTAGTAATTCTTGAAAAGGTTTAATTACTATATTGTTATTTAATATAGATGCAGTTCTAAGTTCATCCGCATTATTTCCTAAACCAGTATTGTCTTTAATACCAAATAACATTGGAGAAACAATTCTATGGCTAACTAATATTTTTTTAGAAGATTCGTCTGATAAGAATTGGTATTGATTATGAGCATCAGATAACTGTACGGGTTCAATACTTGCAGCAGTATCTGTATTATCATTAAAAGATAAAATAAATTTACCTGCTGAAGATGTTCCGCTAAACTTATCGTATATTCTTCTTTCTATTAATTCTCTTTCTTCTTCATTAGGAATACCATTATTAAAGTTAATTAGCATACTAGGTGCTAATCCATTTTTAATGTTATTTAAATGGTAGTTACTAATTTCTTCTTCTAATTCAGCATACTGTAATCCCCCTTGATAGTCAACAGGAGAATAATAATAAAATCCTGCTCTATAAGGTTTAACTACAAATATTTCAATAGATTCTCTACTAAATCCAAATGCAGGTATTCTTTTAGGTTGTTCGCTAGGTTTTATATTCAACCAATTTGCGTGGTAATAATATGCCTCTACTTCTCCACTATTTTCGTTTACTTTTTCTGCTCTTAAAGTTTCTATCGGCAAATGTTCTATTTGTGCTATTCTGTTTCTATCTTTAGAATAAATTACTTGTATCGCACATTGACCCATTAATTTTAAATCATAGCAAAATTTTCTAACTACCTCTTTTCTAAATAAAGAAATCATTTGAGCGTACTCATCAGGTTTTTTTGAACTATCAGAAGCATTTAGTCCTTTACCAAATATCATCTCACTAATACCATTGATAATAGCATTATTTGTAGGACTACCATTATACCTGTCAATTAGATATTGATAGTAATTGTTATCTTCTCCGTAAAAAACCCAATCTTTATTCTTTACCTCTTTAATTTCAGGCGAAGTATAACTGCTAAGATTTACTATTCCAAATTGTTTCATAAAATTATAAAGTCGTTATCATAACTAGTATCTGAAGTGTATTCATTACTATTTACTGTATATTCTTGATTTGATGCAATATCTTGGTCAGTACAAAATATTTTATCTTTATAAATAATAGTATTGTCTTGTTTTTTTAATACCATATCATAAAACCTACCTTCTTTAAGAATTGGGTCAAATGTAACACTTATTTGTAAGTGGTTTTGTACTTCTGTTCCTGTTAAAGATGAATAAGTAGTCGTATTTTTACTGCTATCATCTGTAATCTGCATACTTAAAGTAGAAACGTATTCTCTAGGAATAACCTTAAAAGTTTGTACTCCTGAACTTGTGCTTAAAACTTTCATACCTATATAACGAATGTACTACAAAATATTGCAAAAAAAAAGGAGAACATTTCTATTCCCCTTTTCTTATCAAATGAAACTCGGTTTATGAGTTTGTTCCCTCTGTAATTGTTACAGTTGCACTACTCATTCCTGCGAATGGGTCAGCAGCAGTTGGAGATGCTACAAAGTTAGCGGGTTTCAATTCTTGTGCAGAAAAAGTCAAAGTGTAACCTGAAAGGTCGCCCATTGCTGCTCCTGTTACAATAGTACCACCAGAAACATCCGCTCCGTGTTGTAATCCCATTAAAAATACATTACCATTATAATCCTCTACTGCAATATGAGGTCTTCCGTATGCTAATAGCTTTAATTCAGCATTATCTTCTTTACTTAATTTTTTTAGAGTTAAGTTTAAAGTTTGCTCAAAGAAAACTGTACCATTTTCTCTTGAAGCATTAACAGTTTGCTCAAAAGAACTAGTTCCTTTTAATTCATATTTATAAGCAGTAAAAGTACCTGTCATATCTGTAATTTCATCAGCAGTCTGTGTAACTGTGCCTAAGTCACCAAAATCTGTGAAATATACAGCTTTTAGACCTCCTACTACGTCTTTACAAGGTTCTTTTCTACCTTTGGTTAAATCACAAGCCATATCTATTTTTTTTTATTAAAAAAGGGTAGGCAGATTAGTAACCACCTACCCCTCTTTAGATTAGTTAATTATTTATTAAGAGTAAAGAACGATATCGCTACCAATTCCAAACTGAACTCCTGCGGTAAATCTCATTACGATACGAACGTTTTGAGAACCATCAAGGTCAGCCATATCAATTACTTTTACTTCGTTATGGTCAGCTAAAAGACCAGTACCAAAGAATAAGTTAGATTTCTCAGCAGCCATAGCAGTGTTATCAGCAAGACCGTTAGCAACAAATAATTTTACACCATCAAAAGAAAGTGAACCATTATTCCACCATTGAGTACCCATTGCATTTGTACCTGCTGCTCCTAATCCTGAAGCACCAAATCCTCCTAATGCACGAACATAAGCACGAGCAATGTTTTGAGAAACGTAAACATTTAAATCTTCACTTCCGTAAAGGGCAGAAGGAATAGCATCTACGATTTTTCCTAACTCTGTAATTACGTTAGCCGCAGTTACTGTAGTTCCAGTTACATCGTTTACAGTTGCATCAGCAGTAGCTAAAGTTACAAGACCATCAAACTGTCCATTAGTTGCAGTTGAACCTGCCCAAATAGAAGTTTCAGTACGTTGTGCTACTTTTGCCGCAACGTGACCAATTAAGAAATCACTAAATGAAGGAGGTAAGCTATCGTGAGCAGAATAACCCATAGAAATAGCTTCCCAATCAGAATGGAAATCTTTTTTACAAAGTTGTAAGTTTACTTGCTGAAATTCTGGTTGTAGAATTTTTTCAGCTAAAGTAACAGTAGAAGTAGGGTCAAAGTCACAAGTAGAATCTTTTACGATATCATTAGTGCTTAAAGTTTTAATTACTTCTTTAAATTTTACGTTAGGCTTTACAGTTATCCCTCCGTTTTCGATTGTTGAACCACTTAATAGAGCCGCAGAAATGTACTGTCCTGCTGATTCTCCTGCATAAGTAGTAGTAATGCTAGTTGTAGTTGCCATTTTTTATAATTTATTTTTTAATTTGATTGATTTTACTTAATACTCTATCAAGGGTAGTTTCCCCTCTTTTTTGTGCAAAAAGAATTTTCTTTTCATTACTTACACTTGCTTCTGGACTATGCTTAATAGGTGCAGCAGCGGGTTTAGATAATTCTTCTTTTAGTTCGGCTTCTTGCATATCTTCTTCTTCATCTTTATTGCCATAGCCACCTAATTCTTCTTTGATTGCCATTACCATTTCTTTTAAGGCATCAAATTCTTCTCTTGTAGGATATTGTGTTTCATCCATTTGTTCTTCTTCCATTGGTGCTTCTTTTTCTTTTTCTTCAGCAGCTTTTACTGAATTAATAACACCATCTTCTAGAACTTCTAAGATTCTACCATCCTCCAATTCGTACTCTCCTTTTGGTAAGGCTACTCTTTCATCTTCCGTAAGAATAAACACATCTTTTCCTTCAATAAAGTCGTCTGCTTCCAAAATAGTACCGTTCTCAAGTTTAAGTTGAGCAAGAACAATTTCTGTTTGTGCTTCTTGCACTTCTTCAGAAAGTTCAACCCCCAACAGGTTTTTAATTTCTTTTAACATTTCTATTGGATTTTTCATATTAGTATTACGTTTTTTGTTAATTATTTTGCATTTTCGTTTCTAAGTTCCATCTCCAGTAACATTTCCAACACCCTGTGCTGAATGCGAACCATCACAGCATTTTCTTGAATAAGTATTATCTTTACATAAGCAACCTCTCCTACTTTGTTTTGGAGAAGGTATTCTTCTATCGTGTATTTCTTTTTTCATTAACTAAAGTCAGCGTTTTGTGTTCGTTGTATAAAATAGATAATATCCCATATCTTTGCAGTTCCTCCGTTAGAAGTTATTTTCCAATCAGTACCGTTTGTTACAAAATCAGCATCTGTATAATATTGAAACATTTGATGGAAGTCGTGGCTTATATCGTTCCCTTTAGAAAAGTTAATATCACTTCTTATTCTGTCGTATGGTGTACCGTTTCCTCCTTCAAAATGTAAACTTAGATAAGTTTGATTAGCATTTGCTGCTGAACATCTAAATACTACTGTAATTTGGTAAACATCGTTTTCATTAATAGCTAACACTTTATTAGTAGAGCCATTATAGAAAGTAATTGATGGATGACTTCTGTAAACTGCTCCTGCGTTATTAGGTAATACTACTTCAACACCATCAGCTAAATTTAATTTATTAGATGAGGTGTATATTGTATCATCGTATCTTGCCCAACCGTTTACAGTTATTACGTTTTGTGGATAAACTACTACATTTTGATTGTTATGACCCATATAAAGTGCATCAGTAGTATGAAGCAAAGCACCTTGCTCAATATTTACAGAATCTACTTCAGCTTGATTGGTATGTTCAACGTGTACTTTATACGAAGTATTGAATATATTACTCATTCTTAAATAAGTCTATTAATTGATTAATTACTGCTTGTGCTTTCTGTTCTTCGCTTAATTCATCCTTTACACCTTTTTCTTGTGGTGTTTCTACTTTATCAGCAAAATAACCCTCAATGCTAAAACCTTTTACTAGTCCTGTTTTTACATAGTTATTCCAAACTTCCTCATTATCAACCTTAACTGTTCCCATCCAAGTGCCTATTGGAACATCCATACCATATTTAGCAGATTTATCGTGTACTTTATCTTCTTTAATCCAACTTTCTACTAAAGTTAATCCTTGTATGTTCATTTGATGCTCTAGTGTACTATTCTTTTGATTACCACTTTTTAGGTATTTTTGAGATGCTTTAAGAACTGTTTCTCTACTAAAATAGATATAGTATTCTTCTTCTCCATTTCTGCGGTAAATAGGCTTATTTGGTATTAATAGTGGACCCATTAATATTTTTTTCTCAGAATTTACTTCTGCTAATTTTATTTGCTCCTGATTGTTTAAAGCAACAAAATCTTCTTCTATTGCAGGGTGCTCTACAATACTTATGGCTTCAACGCCATTAAACTCATCTTTTTCGTCAATAATTAATTCTACTATTTTCATCCTATTGTACTTTCATTAATAATATTACGTTCTAATGCTTGAGCATTTGTTATTTCATTACTTACTACAAATGCTTTTAAAGGTTGTGTTTGTTGTTGCCCTATTGCTTCTGCTAATTGATTTTCAGGAGAAACACCAACTACATTAAATGAAGGTGCAGTAGGAGTAGAAGCTGAAGCACCTCTACCTGTTGCTACCGATGGTGCAGAACCCTTACCTCCTTTTACTGTTGATAATATTTTTTTAGCTTGACCAACTGCTCCTAATACAGATGCAATTTGTGAAGCATAGAATATTGGAAAGGCAAATGCCGCTCCTGGTCCAGCAGCTTTAGAAGATTTTTGAGCAATATCTAAAGCATTAATAAATCCTATTCCTGTTCCTATTGCTATATCGGCAAGAGCTGCGGTTTTAGATGCAGCAGTACCTTCTTCAAATAAACTTCCTAATGCCCTAATACCTGCCCCTGTTGCTGCAGCTAATTCCATTTGTGCTGCTAATTTTGCATCTTTTAACTTTTGAGCATCTTCTGCTTCTTTTTCATTTTTTTCTTTTTCAGCTAATAAATCAGCTTCTCTTGCCTCATTTTTTAAATTATAATAGTAATCTATTACTTGTTGTTTAGCTTCTTCACTAGCACCTAATCTTTCTAATTCTGCTATTTTTTGTGATTCTTCTAACTCAACTTTCTTTAGTTCGGTATCTGCCAACCTTTCTAATTCTTTTTGAGCATAGTCATCTCTAATACTTTGAATAGCATCTAACCTATCTTGCTCTTTTTTCTGGTCTTCTTCTTTTTGCTTTTCTTTATCAGCTTCCTGTTTTCTTAATAACATTTGTCGCTGATTTTCTACCTCTCTCTGTCTATTTATTTTTAATGCTTCTAATTTATAAAGGTCAGCTTCTAACTTCGCTTGTTCGTCTAAATCTTCTTTTCTTGCTAAAGAAGTCATATCATTTTCCTTCTTCTTAGCTTCAAATCTTAATCTAGCAGCTTCTATTTCTTTATCAGTAATACCATCTTCTATTTTAATAGCATCTTCTAAAAACTTAATACGTTCTTCGGCAGTATATTTTTCTGTATTATATGCCTTAGTTCTTAATTCATTAATTTCAGTATTAGCTTTTTGTCTTTCAACCATTAGCTTTCTATCTATTTTATCAGCCTTTGCTAATTGGTCAGATAATTCTCCTGCTAACTTTACATCTTCTTTAATATCCTCACTAAACGTACTAATCTTTTCTTTTACAGTATCAAAAGTATCGCTTAAAGCATCCCCTACATCACTTAAACTACCCTTGCCTGTTATTAGGTTGCCTATTGCTCCGAATGTATTTTTTATACCATTTCCTAATTTGCTAAGTAATTCAACTGTATTTGCTATAATAGCTTTACCTTGATTGAGTGCTTTAGTAAATTTATTTTGCCCTTCTTCACTCGCTTGAAAATAAGCAACTAATGAACCCAATGCTACTACCAATGCTCCTATACCAGTACCAATTAATGCTACTTTAAATAATTTCATTCCTTGGGTAGCCGCTCTCAAACCCTGTGCTAATCCTGTAAACTTACTAAATAACCCTCCTGTTGCTTGGTCAAGAATACCAGTACCACCTATTGTTTTAACAAGACCTTTAGATACTTCATTGTGTTGCTTCGCCTGTTCTTTTAACTTAGCATTATATTCGGTATTTATTTTATTTAGCCTTTGTTTCTGGGTTTTATTTTCTTTTAATGCAGTATTTTCTTCTTTAATAAACTGCTTAGTTTTTTGTATCTTTTCGTTAAGAATTTTACGTTTAGCTAAATCTTTTCCAGATGCACCTGTTACCTGTGCTAATTCAGCTTCCATTTTATTAAGTTCCCTTGTAGCATCAGAAATATTATCTTCTAATAATTGGATTCCTTCTTCTAGAGTTTTTATTTCTGCTATTGCCTCCTTGGCATTTAACTTAATATCAATTATTTTTTCTGCCATAACTCTTGTTTTAACATTAGATACCCTTCATTAATAGTTTCGGGAAATTTATTTTTACCTAAAGCAATAGATACATATTGACCACTAAGGTTTCTTTCTTTAATTAATTGTAATAATCTTAAAATATCTTCCATTTTATTTAATTAAGGACATTGATATATTTCTTTAACTATACAAGTAGCTAACTCTACTATAATAACGTAATTTGATACGTTTGCTATGTCTAAATATAGAAAAGCCGTGTGAGTTGAAGTTGTTGACCAAGGATGATTAAATGAAGATGCGCCTCCTAAGTAGCTAGAATTAAACACATTACCATTCTTTTTACTTATTCTTACAAAATCTCCCACAATCGGCAATGCTCCTGTTCCTGTATGTGTTAATTCATATTTTGGGAATAAATCAGTTCCCGAAATAGAAAAATCGACACTACACACTAAACCACCTACTGTAGTCGCTGAACCCGTTTGGAATGAATCGTAGTTAACATAATGCAAAGCATTATTTGAAACCTCTACTCCACTAACTACCGTTTGTACTGTTTGTATTGAACTAACTGCATCAGCAGTAGGATAAAGTATATTTGTATTTGTTCTTCCGTAAAAACGATAATAAACAGTTGTAGGGTGTTGTAAACTATTTAATTCATATGAAGGAATAGTAGGTATTGCAAATTTTGTAGCAGAATTAGTTATAAAAGGAATATTAGTTACTCCGCTTGTTGCTTTTAGTGTTGCTACATTGTCTGATGCAAGTTTAGAAATATCTGTTGAATAGAAGAAACCATACTCATCTATTTGAGGTGTATTAATTAATTTACCTAATTCAGTTACTGAATACTGCATATAAACAGTATTGCTAGTAGATGGTTTTGTATTAATTGCTTTTATTGTAGGGGGTGTTACAGATACTACTTCATCCTCATAAATTGGTTGAGGGTCGTTACTTGGCACATCACTTGGTACAGGGGTAGTAATATCCGGAATAGTAAACCCATCCGTTCCGCCATCTCCATCAGCAAAATATTGAATAGTGTCAGCAAAAATACTATCTAAATCAACAGTAATTACTTGACCTGCAACAGAGATAAGAGTATTGTATTTTACTTCTTCAAATATGTTTGTTAATTCTATACTTGATAAATTAGTTTCAAAGTTTGTGCTTATTTTATTTATACGATAAATATCATCAAACACTATCATTTTGTCAGCTAAACTTAAATTGTATAGCATCTTCATAGGTAAGTAGGCTTTTACTATTGTAATCCTTTTCCTACTATCCATCATTTCTTTTACATATTTCTCATAATATGTTTTAAAAAGACTAAGACTATTTGGTTTTCTCGTCCACTCATCTATTTCTGCATTAAAATTTATACTTTGACCTTCAAATCCAACTAATGAGGCTATAGTAGAATTTAATGGAAGATATACATTGTTTACAGTACTTACAGTTTGGTCATCTAAACTTCTTACTTTAACATTAGATAAAATACCATTACCACTATAAAATAATAATGGTTTGCCTAAATAAGGGTCTTGGTTTTCGTTTACAGAATAACCATATTGTATATTGCTATTTTGATATATTGTATTACCTAAATTATCAGTAGTAGTTTTTATTACTCCGTTATCTGTTGAATATAATCTTTCAAACTTAAAATGTTCAAAAGGAACATTAACTTCGTAAGTTTCTCCATCAAATTTTTCTCCATCTTTGTAATGTAAAGATGCCCATTCTGTTCCCGATAACTGTTTATGGTTATTAGCTAAAAAACTACCTTGTTCGGGATAGGTAAATTGTATTTCTTTAAATGGTAATATAGAATCAATAGTAGTTTCTGATTTATCTAAATACTTTGTAATATCCCAAACCTTTGTGCTGCTATTGAAAAAATTATCTAATGTTTTAACTTGTATAATACCATCTCTTGTTTGATATGCAGTAAGATTAAATAATTTAAATAATCCAGTTATAAAATCCATAACTTTCATATCAGGCATAACACTAGCAATGTCTACGTTTTTTCCAGTTGAATATGCTGCCGAGCCTCTAAATAACACATCTTTTTTTCCTGAAAATATATCTTTAGGAGAATGAATAATTCTAACGTCTATTGTATAAGTAGAAACTGCTTCCGTTTCAATATAAAAAGTATAAGTTCCGTTTGGTATTTCAATATTTTTAGTCGTGCCTCCGTTTATAGTTTGCCCAGATAAGTTTTCATATTTTTGAAATTGCTCACCATCTTTTTTTATTATTAAGTTATAAGAAACATCTGCACTTGGATTAACAAATATTCTTAATTCTCTATTAGCTTGTTGCTCACTAAATTGATTTGTAAAGCTACCACTTTTCCAACCCGATATTTCTTGTATTCCCGAATCTACAGGAACAAAACCCGTTACAGGATATTGAGCGTTTTGGTCTTGTAAAAACAATCCTTCTTTATTATGAAGCCACATATATAAACCATAAAAAGAGGGATTATTAGTGGTAAAAAAATCTCGACTAAACTTAATATCTGGGTACTTTGCTTCAATAGCTTTTATAATAGCATAAATTCTAATCGCAGGTTTTAATTCATTTAAAGGAACTCCTACATTTGGACCCGATACTAAAGGATTAATATTTTTTATAGTATCAGTATTCTCTAAAGTATCATCACTAATTAATCTTGACTTAGAAGTAATAAGAGGAAAAATAATAGCATCCTGTAAAGTTTCATCAAAAAACTCTACATCTTTACCATTACTCATATAAGTAGTGATATTAGAATCAGTATAGTCAAAATTGAAATACTTTAAGTTTACTAATCCACTTAACTTATCTTCTCCAAGAACGTCTTTTATATTTACTGTACTACCATAGAAAGTTATCTTATAGGTATTTGGTTCGTTGTTTTTTAATTGAACCCCTTCTAACTTAATTTTACCTAATTTAAAAGGCTTATAATTTAATGTTAGTTCAGCATCCTTCTTTTTTCTAGCGTCAAAGCCTACTATATTAAAATTATAAAAATGCTTAAAAATTTTATTATTTCTTTTAGATGCAGGAACATTAAAAGTCTTTGTAAAATCTGTAAATACTTTTGAAATATCTCTTATATCTTGTAGACTTTGAGTAAGTACAATACTTTCATCTTTGAACAATTCTACTTCTTGCCCCTCTATGTATAGTTGAAGTTGAACCATTAGCGTACATTGTTTATCTTGTCAAATGCAAAATCGAAGTTAATAGTATAATTGATTAGTTTATCGTTCAATACTGTTTTAAATTCTAAAGATTCTGATTTAGGAATAATAGGTAGAGTTTTGTTTTCATATCTTATCCATACATTTTCACTTAGAAACAATTCTTCAATAGTTTTATTCATATTTTCTTTAATGAAACCAGTATTTAAAACAAGAGAAGTATTAGCATTAACATTGTATCTCTCTCTTTGTCCTTCGTTAATAGAATAAGTAGAGGTAGAATTACTAATTAAATTTCTTTTATATAAGTCACTTGATACTTGAAAACTTTCTACTGATTTTTTAAACAGAAATAAGTCTTGAAATGCACCAAACTTGTTTACCATAGTAACTTTGTAAGGTGTAAACTTAGGTTCGCAAATATTAGTAACAGAAATAGTTTTTAATAATGTAGTATCATTCGTATCATAAATCTGAATAGTACTGCTATTGGAAGGAATGTCCACATATTGTATTTTTTGATTAGTATTTCCGTTGTCAGTTATTTGCGTATCAACGCTATCTATCGTTACTTTCCCTACTCCTTCAGCAAAGATTGGTAGCTTACCTGCGGTATTTTCGGGTAAATAAATATCATTTGCACTAATTAAAGCGTGTCTTTCTAATTCAGGATTAGTTCCATCCTGATAATATCCATAACCATCTGTCGCAATAAACTGAAAAGTTTCGGGGTTATTATATGTATAAGGTTGGTCTGCTTGGTCAAAATAAGTAACTACTGCCTCTACCCATTTAGTATGACTTAAATAATCATCGTTAAATGTAATATTTATATAATCTCGAATAAGTTCCCCA